>Ga0209463_1000233_pt1 | contig 51151 bp, 48 predicted proteins | sample AgamicMgSfrz_FD_187169 | JGI IMG/M metagenome (GOLD analysis project Ga0209463, IMG submission 187169) | Agave microbial communities from Guanajuato, Mexico - Mg.Sf.rz (SPAdes) (version 2) | ecosystem: Host-associated > Plants > Phyllosphere > Phylloplane/Leaf | place: Guanajuato, Mexico...
CATGATCTACTATAGTGCCAACCAATTGAAATGTACGTGAGTTCATCCATTTATATGCACTAAATAAAAATAAGAAAGCAACTGACACAATTATTATCGTCCAAATTAACCGCCTCTTGTTCAAGTTTCTCACTCCACAATCAAAAAAATAATGTATTTTAGAAATTATCTATTTTTAAGCATTATATATCTATTCTTGAAGAACTCTGTAAACCCTTTCTCGATATTAATTTTACTAGCTCTTCCTCAACCAAAAGGTTTGGACATCTTCCCTTTTGATTTGTATTGAATACAGTATTAGTGCATAAAGTGAGGTGAGAATAATTAATAGCCTGTTTGATAAGGATACTTTAGAACAAAACAGTCCTGATGGATGGCAGAAGGAAGCCTTTGAAGCGTTTAAAATAAAAATGACAGATAAAGAAAAGCCTTTTCCGTGCATTCCTGCGGTGATTGGATTTACCACAAATGAATTAAGATACGGATTTCTCGGTGATCCCAGACTAGATAAAAGCAGCTCTGATTTCGCTGATCTGCTGAAGGCCTACACAGGAGCATCTCGGTCCTTTGGAAAATACACCTCCCTAATTGTCTTTTATGAAACACCTGCTGACTTGCAGCAAATTAGTGTGGAACAATATGAAGAGATTTTTTGGGAGCAGCTAGTCAAACTAGCAAGCCTTGATGACATGGAATGGCCAAAACATATCCCTAAGGATCCTGAGCATTCTTTATGGGAATTTTGCTTTTTTGGTGAACAATACTTCATGTATTGTGCCACACCTGCACATATAAATCGGCAAAGCAGAAATTCACATAATATGATGCTTGCCATAACCCCAAGATGGGTGCTGCAGGAATTTAATCAAAAACCTACAGTAGCTGGGCGAATCAAAACTAAAATTCGAAAAAGACTTGGGAACTATGACTCAATCGACATTCATCCTGCTTTGAATAGTTATGGAGAAGTAGATAATCAAGAATGGAAGCAATATTTTCTCCGTGATGATGATACAATCCCAATAAAATGTCCGTATCATCGCGTTTTGAAAGCATTGGGCCTTTATGACGCAAAAAAGGAATAAGGCCATTTTCTTTTAGAAGATGGTCTTTTCAGGTATGTGGAGACAATTAAAATTGTCTATTCAAAAGATAGTTTTTTTTATTACTAGGTACTTCTAACAATTTCACCTAAATAGGATGCTAACATGTCTTTCACAAAGAAAAAACAAGCGTCTAAATGATGCTTGTCACAGATTTTGTATTATATTATTTATGATACATGTGAGTCATTCATGTCTATAGACTCACTTGTTGAGTTATAGGCTCTTTCTTCATGGAGACTAATGTCCAATCCCATTAATTCTTCTTCTTCTGTAACACGTAAAGGCACAAATAATTTCACTATTTTTAGGATAAGAAATGTACCAACTACACCAAGAATTAATGCTGTTGCCACACCTGTAACTTGGTGGAGAATCAGGCTAGGATTACCGTAAAGCAAGCCGTCATTGCCTGCTGCATTTACACTTGTTGTCGCGAAAATTCCTGTTGCAATTGACCCCCAAATTCCAGCTAAACCATGTACACCAAACGCATCTAATGTATCATCATATCGGAATTTTTCTTTAATAAAGTTAATTCCATAATAGCTAACCGGTGCAGCAAGTACACCGATAATGATGGCAGATAGAACTGTTACAAACCCTGCTGCTGGTGTAATTCCAACTAGACCAGCAATTGCTCCTGTGGCTGTGCCGACTAAGGTTGGCCGTTTGCGCACTTTCCATTCAATTAAAAGCCAACTCAACCCGCCAGCAGAGGCCGCGACTTGGGTATTTGCAAAGGCAAGTGCCGTTACCTCATTTGCGCCCAGTGCACTGCCTGCATTAAAGCCGAACCAACCAAACCATAATGTTGCAGCACCAATTAAAAATAGAACGATATTATGGGGATTGTTTTTCTTCTTCAAATGTTCATATCTAGGTCCAATGATGATAGCGGCAGTAAGCGCACTGACTCCAGATAGAATATGAACAACAGTTCCGCCAGCAAAGTCAAGTTCGCCAAGCTGAGCTAACCAGCCGCCTCCCCAAACCCAATGAGCCATCGGTGCATAAATAAAGGTAATCCATAAAACACTGAAGAGAATCCATGCAGGGAAAGAGATTCGCCCAGCAATCCCCCCAGAAATAATCGCAACGGTAATAGCTGCAAAGGCACATTGGAAGATAGCAAACGTATAATGCGGAATCGTATAAGTCCCAAACGCAGCTTCTCCACCAACCCCATTAAATCCTAAGTATTCCAAGCCACCGATAAGTCCGCCATTATCTGTTCCGAAGCTTAACGTATAACCCCATAACACCCACACTAGTGTGATAACTAACAGGCTAACAAAGCTGTGCATCATTGTGGAGACAACATTGCGATCACTCACAAGTCCTCCATAAAAAAGAGCTAATCCTGGAACATGCATAAAGATAACGATCGCTGTTGCAACAAGCATCCAGGTTGTATCACCTGAATCGATTACCGGTTCTGTTGCTGCTAATGTATTAATTGGCGCAAGAGTAAGTAAGAAAAAAAGCAGGATGAATAGTTTTTTGGACAACACCAATCCCCCCTTTGATTAATTAAATTTAATGCTGATGTTGATGATTCATTTCGGGAGCATCATCTGCAGCCTTTGCATTTGCTTCCATTATTACAGCAATACCAAGTACGGAAATAGAGAGAATCATACTTACAAAAATGGGAGTTAATTTTGTTTTTTGCATCGCATCCTGTTTAACAGCCTCTTTATTAATGGTAAATAGTAAGGATAATATCGATAATAAATAGATGATATCCATTGCCACAATGATAAAGGTTTGCCTGTTTGCTGGGGTCATATCTCCAAGCATGGCTCCCATCATCGCTCCCATAAAGCTTGCTGATAATGTTTCGATCATTCCATTAATACCAAAATGCTTTCCTGTAAAATAGCTACAAACACTGCTGATGAATATGGACAAGATAGTGGTATACGCTAATTCGCCTGGAATTAATATTGAAAGCATGAGACCAATCATCGTACTGCTTACCATCCCTACGCCCATGGAAATACACTTTCCTGTAGAAGCACTAACAAGGTGTTTTTTGGAGGCTGTGTATATACTAAAAAGGATCGTGTAAGCAACGATGAATGCGGAGCTAATAATAATTAACATGTCTTCACCTCATTTGTTATAATGCGGGAGTTGGTTAAAAGCCAAGCTCCCGTTTCCTTTGTTAATGGCAAGTGGAATCATTATTTGTACTGCAGGAAGCTTTTGCTTTTGGCCGTGGCAAATCAAGTGCTGGGTTACGGTCAAAAAATCCATTTGGTTTTAATTGAAAGCTTTGATACGCTGTTGGCATAACTGGCCAGTCCTCTGGTCTCGTTATATGGTGGTGTCCCATTGTATACCAGACAACAATGTCCTCGTTCTCAATGTTCCGGTCAGCCTTAACATAATGCTCTAAGCTATCTCCACCCTTTGATTGGTTCGGGTATTTTCCAGACGCATACATTTGGTCACGATCGTATTTTGTAACATGAAGATGATTTTTAATAAAGCCTGCCCGTTTAATGACACTAGCTTCATCTGTTGCGAACGGGAAACAATTTTCACCAGTGACAAGCTTATAACCAACTTGCTGACCCAAGTAGTTTTTTGAATTCGGATTGACGATTTTCCATGTTTTTTGGGTAGCCAAATCAATATTACTGACTGATTCTGTTTCTGTTTTAAAGGCATTTGCTATTGTATAAAAGGCATTATTATTAGGATTTTCTGGACCTGCCTTTTCTGCGACTGTGTATGATTCAACAAGAGAGTTCTTCACACCATCCAAAATTGGATCAATTCGGAAATTAAAGAAATGCTGGTGATATGGTGCATTCACTTGTGGTGCAACCTCTGTTCCGTATTTAGGAGTTTCGCCAACATCTAGTGCACCTACATTTAAAATACCAGTCAATTTGACTTCACACTCAATCGTTCCATCAGGATAGAAGGACCAGAAGAATCCGTAATCATAATTCGCAACTGTTGCAAAAAAAGAAAGAACTAAGCGACGAGAACGCCTAACCTCGACACTGTTTGTTCGCCAATCGGTATGCTTCCATGCGACCCCATAATCCTCTTCATGCAAGCAAACAGCATTTTTCACGATAAATGGATCTCCTTTGCTATTTGACATCACTGCATCAAAATACTTAATAAAGCCGACACAGTCACACCCTAGCTCTAATGAATTGGCGAGCTGACCAATGCCATATTCTCCTGCATCAAATGCGTTTTGCCAATTGTGTGCCGGGTTTGTATCACTGTAAGGTACCACCATTTCAGATAAGGCCGCACGGAAAAGTATCGGACGAACCTTCCCTTTATCCTCATATCCGACAGTATGAAGAACAAGCCCTTCTCTTGGTGTAAAACCAAACCGAATATTCCATTTTTGCCACTTAATATGATGTCCATCAATATCGAAACTTGGCCCATCAGGCTGGATGATATCCAATGCTTTTACGTCTTGACGAGTATTAATAGCATAGCTCTTAGCCTCTTCAGGAGTATAAGCACCATCTGTTGGCGAAATTGGTTTCACCCCGTAGTCTTCGATGCGAATAATCTCCATTTTATTTACATCAACGACAGGGATTAGACCTGTAATCGGAAAAGCATAGCCATTCTCTCCTTCAGCCGGCCTAACCCACGCTAATGCACGAACAAGACGCTTCCCTTCATCTTCTGGGATATTAAAGTAACCAGACGACCATGGATCAATCATGACTAATCTAGGATCAGTAATCCCCCGTTTTATAAGAGCTGCTTGGTAATCAGAATCATTTCTCACTAATTCTTCGACTGCTTCAAATTCATCAAGAATAAAACCAGGTCGAACATCGGGAATATTTTCAAAGGAAATTACTTGCTCCTTTGTCAAGGAAACTACAGCTTCGTACGTTTCATTTATTTCTGGCTCTAATAAAATAATAAAAACTTCCCTTTCAAACAAATCTCCTTCTTTAAAAGACAACACGACATCTTTTTCAGGTTCATTTAAAACCACTTGAGCAAACCGTACAGACTCAGTTAAATTATTTGTTTCTTTTAAAATAGCTACTGCCTTTGTAATTTCCTCTGCTGTTAACGGCTCTAAAGGATGTGTTGCTGCCTTTACTTTCACTTCAGATGCTTTCATTAAATTACCTCCAGTATTTGCTGAATTTTAGTGGATGTGGTTTTGCTTAACTTAACTACATGTTTAGAATAGCTAGTTTTTTTATGAATTTATTGTAAAAAACGAACTATGATTATTTTTATATGTTAGGTCTTCTGACAAGAAACTGTATTTAACATGATTATGTTGTTATTATTTTCCGTATATTCAAATTATTCAATTAACTAATTGTAATTAGGTTAAATCATATCCATTTTCAATAAAGAAAGGAGCCCTAAATTGGAAACATTAGTAAATTACAAGTATTTTCCTTCTCAACCAGAAATTAAGCAAAACACGCACCTTTATCAAGAGCTTAAACCTGCTGGTGGATGGTATAGCCAAAACATAGCCCTGTTTTATCAATTCACTACGAATGCAGATACCTATACGTTTTTATCACTTATTCCAGATGGATGTTTTGATATTCTATTTTGCTGTGATACTGCCAATCCCTCAGCATACCTTTGGACTAGCCCTTTCTATCGTACGAAGCAACCAGACTTTCGAAAGAACTGTCAGTACTTCGGCATTCGTTTTTTTCCGGAACAAAGTATTTTCCGTTTAAATGAAGCAATGATTCTCCTGCTTGCACAACAAATTCCGTTAACTGACGTTATGAATGATGTCGAGCCATTAATAGAATTAATCATGTCTGGTGAAAACTTTAGCGAAAAAATAAAATTGTTTGGAGATTATCTGCAACAACGTCAGATGGAGTTAACAAAAGATCAAAGCATGGTTCGTTTTGCAATTGATCAAATTTATTTGTCTAGTGGCACAATTAATATACATGACTTATCAACTGCAGTTGGCTTTTCAGAACAGCATATACGCAGGAAGTTTGAAGCTTATATCGGCTTTTCGCCTAAGCAATTTTGCCAAATCGTCCGCTTCCAAAATACACTTGATATGTACTTAGACAGCCGTGAGGAAAATTTGCTGAATATTATCTATGAGAACGGCTACTACGACCAAGCACACTTCATTAAAGGCTTTAAAAAATTTATCCAGTTAACACCTAAACAATATAAAAAGATTTTCACGAATATTTGACATGGTCATAAATAAACCACTCTTTATTAGAGTTCCAGTGTCTGACAACAGAATGGTTTTTAAGCTAAGCGACAGTTATGTTGTTTTTTTACAATCCTTTTTTCACAAGATTACTATAATTAAGACATCAAGCTTTCTAGAGGAGGGAAAAATGAGTCATCTACGTGAAAAGAAGTTTAATTGTGAAAAGGAACTTACACTTTCCATCATTAGCGGCAAATGGAAAATACCAATTCTATGGCACTTAGGAAAAGAAGGGACCAAACGTTTTGGCGAGCTAAAAAAATTAATTCCTGCAATAACTCATCGAATGCTTGTAAATCAATTAAGAGAACTAGAAGAAGCCTCTATCATTCATCGTGAAGTTTATCCAGTTGTTCCTCCTAAAGTAGAGTATTCACTTACTAAACTTGGAGAAAGCGTTATGCCGATACTAGAGGAAATGCATGAATGGGGAAGAAACTATAAGAGAGTAAATCTTGAAAATCAGTTGCCATACTTGAATGGAGTTCAGTGATACACCTATTAGGCTTGGCTTTAGGGGGGAATGCAGTAACACTTATACTATATTAATTTCAGTCTTGTAAAAGCTTTTACAAATGTCATTCCAATCATAAAGATAGGCTCAAAACATCATTTGTCCAATGACCTTTTGAGCCTTCTCTCCGTAATATACAAAAACCACTTTCTACAACAGAAATAACCACATCCATCTTTCGAATTTCTATTTTACTTGTGACATTTTAGAATAATGACTCTTCTTTGTAATTATTAAATAGAAAAAAATTAACATGTACTAATTTCCAACTTAGAATATTATACTGCATTAAAGTATGAAATGATTGAACATTCATTCTTTTTCGTCTACCCTTATACATATGGAAACACTTACTTAACACCGTGCTCAAAAAAACGGTAAAGAAAACGCTTTCGTATTATGCCGAAATCATCCTCTTTAGACTTATTCTACTTACTAGATAAATATATCCGAAAGGAGCTATTGGAAAATGCAAACTGTACAAAAAAGGCAAGCATCGCTTGTTTTATGGATTGTGGCGTTTTTTTGGTTCGCTCAATATGTATATGTCCCCTATCAAACCACCTATTTACTTTTAGCACATATTTCTAGTAATTTAGTTGGTGCTATTATTGGTGCATATGGTATTTCCCAGCTTCTGCTTCGATTGCCTGTAGGTGTACTTGCTGATCTTAGCAGCAATCATAAATTTTTTATTATTTTGGGAGCCTTTTTAGCTGGTGCTGCTTCCTTCATGCGAATTTTGTTACCTGATGAGGTTGGCTTTTTAATGGCAAATATATTATCAGGTACTGCCAGTGCAACCTGGATCTCCTTTATGATATTGTATATGAGCTTTTTTAAAAAGGCAGATCAAACTCGTGCAACCAGTAAAATTATTATGGCTAATAACACAGGGATGTTACTCGGCTTTGTCACTAGCACCTTTTTGTATGATATTGTCGGCATGATGGTAATTTGTGCCTTCAGTTTAGGAGCTGGACTTATAGCCTGTCTCCTTTCCTTTTTCCTTCAGACAACAAAACCGGAAAAACGACCTAACATACGTGTAATCGAGTTATTACAGGTTATTAAAGATAAAAACCTTTTGCTTTATTCGTGTTTAGCACTAGTACAGCAGGGTGTGCAAATGTCTACAACCATGTCTTTTACAAACCAAATAATTAAGGAACTTGGCGCTACAAATATGGAAATTGGGTTTTCATCCATCATCTATATGCTCTCTGCCGTTTTCTTTGCCAAGCTTGCTTCAACTAAATTCCTTGAGTTGCTTACGAAAAAACAGTGGATTTATTCTAGCTTTTTATTACTAGGCATCTACTGTCTATTAGTTCCTCAATCTAGTTCCATCTTGATTGTTTGTCTTTTACAACTAATTCCAGGTGTGGGTACTGGTATATTGTTTTCACTTATAACTTCCGAGGCACTCCAATCGGTCCCAATGCAAAAGCGCTCTACAGCGATGGGCTTCTTCCAGGCTGTCTATGCTGTTGGTATGACTACTTTTCCTATTATCAGTGGCAGTATTTATGAGCATTTATCTATGAAGGCAGCATTTATATTTCTGGCTGGAACTTGTTTTACTGCCTTTTTCATCTCCTTGGTTTCCTCTCGGAAGGAAAAAAGAATATTACTTAAGAGAAACGTGTTGTAGCTAAACAAGTAGAGGATTTAGGAAGTAGTGCCTTGCTTTTTTTAAGGGGAGCTTAGAAGGATAGAAGCGGTTCTTCCTATCGAGAACCGCTTCTTTGTTTAACAAGTAATTAGGTAAATTCACTTTTTTATTACAGTTTTTTTTGGTTTTTTAAAATGTTCTCAAACCTCTATTTTAAAGGAACATCACTTTGTCCTTCACTTAAAAATTGCTTCAATGCTGAAATAGCATATATTTCATCCCTCCCATTAGCAACTATCATTATTTCGTCTTCCTCTAAAACATTTAAATTCATAATATCCATTAAATTAATTCCACAAGTAACTCCATTATGAATAATATGGATTTCACACTCAAATGAAGCAGCAATAACAAAAAATTTCACCGTGTTTCTTGCTTGTAGTCCTCTTTTAAGCTTAACAATAACCTGACTTTTCAGCATAATTTGCACCTCAAACAACCATTCAATTATTTCTCGTAAATCATCAAATTCAACTGTGTCCCCCTAAAAAAGAAAAGAGATTGTATAGGCACATATCTATTTATTTTTGCTGCCACTTATTAAAAAACTTTAATAAGTGAGTCTTATTCATTTAGTAACTTCTTATGATAATAGCTTAGTCCATTAATTTAGTTAGGACTATTTACTTTAAGGAAAAACTTAGCTTGTTTGTAATGAAAAACAGCTCTTGAATAACAAAATGGCTGGCCATTTGCAAGATGATAAATAATTTCTTTACACAGCATTGGATCTCCTGCATTTAGTCCGAAAAAACTGGCTTCTTCCGCATTCAGTTTATCCACATTGACATAAATATCTGGAAACCCCATTTTTATTCCGAGAACGTCCTTGATATACTTCAAAATCGGCTTGAGAGCTATTTCTTCGTCCAGATTGGATATTATCTTCTGATTTAAAAAAACTTGCTCCAAACATGTTACTTGCTTATCCAGATAATAAACATACTTTACAGAATACACCTTTGCGTTTTTTTCCAATCCAAGAGCTGTTGTAACTTCAGGTAATGCACATATTAGTTCTATTTCCATTATGTTCAACAAATCATAACGGTTATCATTAGCATCCTCCTGAAGCTCATTTACTCCCAAAAGATTATAATATCCCTTTCTACCTTCACCTCTTACAAAAATCCCACTTCCTCGCACCATATAAATGATTCCTTTATCCTCCAATACCTTAAGCGCTTTTATGATGGTGCTTTTACTAACATTATAATGACTAATTAACGTTTCTATGACTGGAAGCTTGTCTTTTTGTTGTAAATTTTCAGTTATATGTCTTGCCATTTCCAAGGCGATTTTTTGATATTTTAACATAGGTAATCCTCACTCTTAACAACGATTAAAATGGGTATTGTTTTGTAATGGGAAAATTATTTTTTTACGACTGGCTTCTTTGCTCTTAAGCTTGCTTCCTCAGCTAAATCCTCTTGCGTTATTTTTCTGTCCTTATAGTAATATTCCATATCATGTTCATTAATTGTACGAATTACTCTGCAAGGATTCCCTACAGCAACTGAGTTAGCCGGAATATCCTTCGTCACTACACTGCCAGCTCCAATAACACTGTTTTCGCCAATGGTTACTCCTGGACATATCGTACTGCCAGCTCCAATCCAGCAATTATCTTCAATTTTAACTGGATCAGCATACATATACTCTCTGTAATTAGGGTTAATTGGATGACCAACAGTAGCAATAGTTATGGCAGGGCCAAACAAAACATTTTTTCCAATGATAATTTTCGTATCGTCAACAAAATTACAGTTAAAATTTATATAAGTACCGTCACCAATTTCAATATTTGTGCCATAGCAAAAATAAAATGGTGGTTCTATCCACGCATTTGTTTTTTTAGCAAAAATTTCTTCCATAAGTCGAACTCGCTTATCAATAGCCTCTGGTCCTGTAGCATTAAATTCCTTCATTCTTCTTTTTGCTTGCATCCTATCTTCAGGTAATCCCTCACAATTGTCGGTAAATAACTTCCCTGAATGAATTCTGTCTCTCATTGTCATTTACTATGTCTCCTTTTATGCTTCAATAGTTATCCTATTAAAAATTGTATCTGTTTATTTCTCTCTCTTCTATCAAAATCTCCTATCTTTCTTTCAAAATCGTATATTATTAAACTTTTCTCGTTACTCTTAAAAAAGTTGCACTAGCTGACTTTTTAGCAGGTAGAATCAGGAGTAACAATAGTAATTTGCTTGCGATAGTCCTGTGGCCCATAGCCCATTTTCCTCCGAAATGTATACGAAAAATAGCTGCCGCTTTGAAACCCACATGCAATTGCTATTTCACTGATTGATCTATTTGTTTCTTTCAGCATTTCACAGCTTTTTTGAATTCGATAGCCGATTAAATAATTATTTGGGGTTTGTTCTATAAATTTATTGAACAAATTACAGCAAATACTTCTACAAACATTACCGGCTAATGCGATGTCATCAAGTGTTATTTTATCCTCATAATGCTCATGTATGAAAGTAGTCATTTTCCATACTGTCTCCCAAGAATTGTCATCAAGATAATTCTTGGGAGTTTGTTTGATATGATCACCGATATTTGCACATAGTGCCATGACTTGTGCCATTAATCGTAGCGGGTTTTGGTTTTGTTGCATTTCTTGGTAAATGTCATTTAATGAATTCAGTGCTTCTCGTTGCCATGAAACACTTTCAGTTAATAATAAGTAATCCTCCGTATTTGATCCGAACTTTTCCTCAAGGTAAACCTTTCCTGCTTGAGTATGCTCCCCAAGCAAGGCTGGATGAATAACAACAACAATAAAATGGCAATCATTCATAGTATTAGAATAGCCATAATGTATCCGTTTACTATTCACAAAGATTCCGTCACCCTTTTCCACACACACCGTTCGACCATTCACAAAATATTCCATCGAACCATCTAGCACGACGATAAACTCTAAATCTGAATGCCAATGACTTGGGGCTGCATATTTATCAAAATAATGCAGCCTTCCTTTTCGAGCATATAACGGAAAACCTGGTATATTATAATTTAATCTTTCTGATGCATCTGAAAAAATCTCTAATGCCGAATTCATGTACATCCTCCCAAATTATACGATTTTGATAATATTAAACCCAATTTTGATGGATAATGCAAGATTAATTGTTATAAAATTAGGATTAGGAAAGAAATTCAAAAAAATGAAGTATACGATATTGTAGAAATTCATAGTTACTAACTGTAAAAATAAGGGAGGATCCCAATATGAATGATATTAAAGTAATTATTATGGATGTAGATGGTACGTTAACTAATAATGAAAAAGTAATTACTGCTAAAACAAAAGAGGTCTTAGTAAAGGCGCAAAAAGCTGGGGCCATTTTAGTTCTAGCATCAGGAAGACCAACATCTGGACTAAGGGATATTGCAAAAGAATTAGAAATGGAAAAGCATCATGGACTTTTAGTTTCTTTTAATGGTTCTAAAGTGGTGGATTGTGAAACAGATGAAGTATTATTTAATGAAACGATGAGTGTGGACGAAGGTCAAGAAGTGCTTGAGCATATGAAAAAGTTTGAAGTTATTCCGATGATTGATAAAGATAACTATATGTTTGTCAATGATGTGTTTAACAATGAGATAGATTATAATGGAAATCCTCTTAACATCATAAAATATGAATCCCGCGGCGGTAAATTTAATTTATGTGAAATAGAAGATTTAGCTGCTTTTGCTGACTATCCACTAAATAAAATCCTAACTGCAGGATCTCCTGATTATCTTCAGCAGCATTATAAAGAAATGATGGAGCCTTTTAAAGATAAATTAAATTGTGTGTTTACGGCACCCTTTTACTTTGAATTTACAGCTCAAGGAATAGATAAAGCAAAAGCGTTGGATACAGTCCTTATCCCTAGAGGTTACAAAAGGGAAGAAATGATTGCCTTTGGAGATGGGCATAATGACGCTACAATGGTCGAATATGCTGGTATTGGTGTAGCTATGGCTAATGCAGTAGACGATTTAAAAGCTGTTGCGGATGAAGTGACTCGCTCAAATGAAGAAGACGGAATTGCATATACATTAAGTAAATATTTTAACTAACTGCCTATTACTTTACCTACTAATCATATAAATGCAAAGAGGATGGGACAAAACAAAATTAACCTATCTAAACACAAATAATATTATATCTAACTTTGAGACAATGTAGCATGAAAATATAAAATAGAGTATGGCTTTAAAAATTAGTTCATTTCATTGCGCGCTCGTCCTCTCGCTTTCCGCGGGGAGGAAGATGAGCCTCCTCGTCTTCGCCTGCGGGGTCTCATCTTTCCCTCTATATCCCGCAGGAGTCGAGTAGCCTCCGCTCCATTCCACTAAGATTTTTAATTATTGTTTTTCAAAGAAACCAAACTATTAATCAATCACATTAAATATTTTTTTTAATTAGACTTATATACTTATGTTCCATATGACAATTATGTTGTTCAAACGTAAAATGGGCATATAAATTAAGTCTTTTTATTGCAGTATCAAGGCATAAAAAAAAACCACTTTCTCTTGGAAAGTGACCTTTTCTTGATGATCCGAGAGGGATTCGAACCCCCGACCCCATCCCTGTCAAGGATGTATTCTCCCGCTGAACTATCGGATCATATTTTATGTAATATATTCGCTTACTTGATGTAATTATAATAACGGATGCTTGTCTTAGCGTCAAGGTATTTTTTTCTTTTTGTAAAGGTTTCGTAAACAAAAGAAAAAGACAGCCTGGTAGCTGCCTTTTCCACTTTTTATTGAACGACTTTCTTGCGGAATTGATAGATGACAATTAGTAAAATGAACCAAACTGGTGTTACAAACAATGCAACTCTAGTATCCTCTGCAAATCCTAAAACAACTAGGATGAATGCCAAAAACGCTAAAATAATGTAGTTGGCAGCCGGATAAAGCGGCATTTTGAATGGGTTGTTTTTCGCCAATTCTGGTTTTTGTTTTTTATATTTCAAATGGCAAATAACGATTATTGCCCATATGAATAGGAAGCACACAGTTGAAATACTTGTAATAAGTGTAAATACATCCTCTGGCATAATATAATTCAGCACAACTGCAATTAATATAACAACTAATGAGAAATAAAGCGCATTTGCTGGTACACGTCTCTTAGTCAATTTAGTCATTGGCGCTGGTGCATTGTCATTTTTCGCTAATGAGAACACCATTCTGCTTGTACTAAAAATCGCACTGTTACATGCAGATGCTGCAGATGTTAACACAACAAAATTGACTACACCTGCTGCTGCAAGAATACCAACTGTCAAGAATACTTGTACAAATGGACTTTCAGCAGGATTAATGGCATTCCATGGATAAATTCCCATGATAACAAGCAATGCGCCGATATAGAATATTAATATTCTTATAGGAATGCTGTTGATTGCTTTTGGCAGTACAACCTCAGGTTTTTCCGTTTCGCCTGCAGTAAGACCGACTAGCTCAATGCCAACAAAGGCAAATACGACCATTTGGAAGGAAAGGATAAATCCATTCATACCGTTCGGGAACATTCCCCCATGACTCCACAGGTTAGAAAAACTTGCAGTTCCTGCATCTGTTGTAATACCTTTAAATATCATGAACAAACCTACTACAATCAAAGCTAGAATAGCAATGACTTTAATTAGTGCAAACCAAAACTCCATCTCTCCGAAAAGTTTTACTGTTGCAAGGTTCATACATAAAAGGATAACCAGTAAAATTAGCCCTGGCACCCATTGCGGTACATTCGGCAACCAGTACTGTGTATACAATCCGACAGCCGTTAAATCAGCCATAGCGATAGTTATCCAGCAAAACCAGTACGTCCAGCCTGTAACAAATGCAGCCATATTGCCAAGATAATCTTGGACAAAGTCCACAAATGAATGATATTGCATATTGGAAAGAAGCAATTCACCTAAAGCCCGCATAATTAAAAAACAAATGATGCCCGTAATCAAATAGGCAAATAATATGGATGGACCTGCAAGATGAATCGATTTTCCTGAACCAAGAAATAATCCTGTTCCGATCGCACCACCGATTGCGATCAGCTGAACATGTCTGTTCTTTAATCCTCTCGCTAACTTTTGCTCTTGCATGATTATTCTTCACACTCTCTTTCTATGATGTTAGCAATCAATCACTACTCTACTATTTTTATTAGCATGATTGTTTTTACATGACCATAAAAAATTGCGCTGATCATGTTTGAAGTACTTCTTTGTTAGAATTTTCCCACATTTTCTATTATACATAAAAGAAAAATTATAGCATATATTTTTTCCGTTGCACATGGCTTTTTTCTTCCAAAAAAATCGATGCTTACCATTAAAAAAGCATTTCCTCTAAAAATAGAGAAAATGCTCCTTTTCACTTGGATCTTTTGTACAGCAAAAAACGGATAACCACTCCATTCCCTGCAGCAAGCAGACCAATATAAATTAAAAGGATGACTCCTTTGCCGAATAAATCGGGTACAGTTTGATACCAAATAGCTCCACATATCACTAGAAAACATATACTTGACAATATGGATGCAACTGCAGCAATCACTATTCCTTTCGTTTTCAGAAAGTACTTGCCGATTTTCCAAGAGAAAAATAATGCTGCAAAGAGGATCCCATAAAAAAGAAATTGAGTAAATATGAAATGACTGTCCAATTTATCACCTTCATTCTCCCTTTTATGTATCATATTAACGCCAATGTAGACCTATTCCTCTATTTTTAAATGCACGTCGTATAGCACTTTCCAGTACCAGTAATGTCTGTTTATTTGCTACAATATTCTAAAGAGTTAACTTAGGATGTGGATGAATGATTTGGAAAATTCTTCTCAGGTGGATTTATGATCAACCCTTGCAAAAGGGCGAACTTCTTGGAAATTCTTATAGAATAGAAAAATGTGTCGGTATGGGTGGTTACGGCATGATTTACAGATGCACACATATTGATACAAATAAGCAATATGTCGCCAAACAGCTGCGTCCAAGCAAGGCATTGAAAAAAAAGGAAAAACAGCGTTTCCTGCAAGAAATCAAGTTGATTTCCTCATTAAATCACCATCAAATTCCAAGGCTAATTGATACAATTGAATCAGATAAAGAGGTCTTTTACGTAATGGAGTATATTGACGGGGTAAATATAGAGGATGTGCTTTTTTACGAAAAACAGACGTTTTCTGAAATAGATGCTTTAAAACTGATTCAAAAGCTTTTAGATGCACTTGCTTATTTGCATGATAAGCATATTTATCATCATGATATCCGGCCGCCAAATATTCTTATAAAGGGAAATAATCTTTATTTAATCGATTATGGACTCGCAAAGCACGCTTCCGACCCAAAAGAAGCAGAAGTGCTTAAAAAGGATGATTTTTTTGATATTGGAGAATGCCTCCTCTATTTGCTGTATTCCACATATACAGGTAAAAGAAAAAGGAAGGGCAGCTGGCTTACGGAGCTTGAACTAAATGAGGAAACTACAAATATTATTAAGAAACTGCTTGGTATTGATAAGGGCTATCAAGAAATCCAAAGCATTCGTTATGATATTGAAAATGCCATAAAAAAACTCTTGCTAATTTAAGCAAGAGTTTTTTTGTCAGCTGCTGCTATAGCTTTTTCGTTTATAACGATGGCTGCCACCGTATCTGTCATGACTCCTTTTGCCAGAACTGCTGCTACCATAATACTTGCGACTACGGCGACTGCTGCTGTACTTTCTATGCTTGTGACGATCACTGTGGCTTCCTGTAAGTTGTTGTACTTTACGAATTATTTTTTTAAACAATTGCTCACCCCCTTTGAAACTTTGCTAATTCCATCATATTGTATTTACACCTTAAATACATGATATTAACAATATCTTTACATTACCTTAACTTTCATGTATTATTCCGCGGAGATCTGCCCATTTTTTATAAGCTGTTCTTCTATTTCGCGGAAGGATTCAAATGGGATATAGTCGATATTTTTTTCTGCCAGCAAATCCTTTAACACATCCCTTGCAAAGGTTATGTCCGCAAATGCTGCTGGGTGAGAATCCGGTTCACTGTCACCAGCAAAGTAGACTTTCTCATATTCCTCCTTTAGCTTTTGGATGACGATTGCCTTGTCAATGCCATACCGCTCTGAATATTTCCAGTCTTCCTTATTTATATTTAACTGAATATTTTTGTCTTTGAATACTCCTTCATTGGAAAGAACGACAACGTTTTCCAGCTTGTACTTTTCTATAATATGCTTTATGTAATAATCTGTTCCAGCACTAAGAATGTAGAAATCGCCACCACTTTGCTGGACAGCTTTAACGAAGGCAGGCACATATTCATCAATTGGAATCCCATGTACATCACGAATTATTTGGTCCTCCTCCTGATGGATAGCTCCAAATACTGTACTTAAAAAGTCAATATCCTTGATGCTTCCGTTTTTCCACTCTTTATACAGCTCCTTGCCTTCTGGAAAATAGCGTTCAATTACAATCCAATAAAAGTCCTTTTTGGAAATGGTTCCATCAAAGTCAGATACAAATGCCCATTTTTTCATTATTTGTCGTCCTTCCTAATTCTAAATTATTAATGTTCGTACCATCTGTTTAGTTCCTATAAAACTACTTTTTTAATCCAAACTACTTATAAATTCAGCCTCTTTTCTTCTTATTAGTAAGTTTTACTAGGAAAAGATATCCTTACAAATATTCTTTAACACGCTTACAAATTCCTTTTTAGTGAATATAAATAATAAAAAGCTATTCACTAATTTATAGTGAATAGCGGTTATTCTCTCATTTTTATCTTGCTAACCAGCCACCATCAACTGCTAAAATATGACCGTTCATATAGTCAGAGGCCTTACTTGCTAAAAATACGATTACTCCCATTAAATCAGCTGGATCTGCCCAACGATTTGCGGGGATACGGGAAAGTATTTCCGCATTGCGCTTTTCATCGGCTCGAATTGGTGCTGTATTTGCTGTTTTAATATAGCCTGGAGCAATAGCATTTATCTGAATATTATATTCAGCCAATTCATTTGCAAATGCCTTCGTAATCCCTGCAACTCCATGCTTACTTGCTGTGTATGGCGGAACAAACTTGCCGCCTTGGAATGCAAGCATGGAGGCAACATTAATGATTTTACCATTTCCTTGTTCCTTCATGATTCTCGCAACAGCTTGGCTTAAAAAATAAACAGCGTTCAAATTAATATCCATAACAGCATCCCAATCGTCCTCTTTATACTCAAGTAATGGAGCACGTCTGATTGTTCCTGCATTATTGACTAAAACATCGATTTTTCCAAAGGCTTCCTGACAGGCTGTAATTGCTGCTTTTGCTTGGTTCCTGTCAGTCAAATCGGCTTGATGAAAAACAACTGTTTTGCCTTCCTTCTCAATCAGCTCTTTCGTTTCACTCCAATTATCATCATGAGTGACAATAAAGACATCTGCACCCGCTTTAGCAAGTGCCACCGCATACCCTTGTCCTAACCCTGAATTTCCGCCAGTTACGATGGCGACCTGTCCATCTAGTTTAAAGAAATCTAAAGAAAATTGATCAAATTGTGTAGTCATCATTATATTCCTCCTTTTTTTACTAGATTCGTATTATTAGCGCAAGTCTTCCATTTTCACATGATCCATATCTGTATACGTAATATTTTCTCCGCACATGCCCCAAATGAAAGTATAATTATTTGTCGCAGTCCCTGTATGGATTGACCAGCTTGGTGAAATGGCTGCTTGCTCATTACTCATTACTAAATGTCTAGTTTCAGCCGGCTGCCCCATAAAGTGGAATACGCGAGTTTCTGGTTCCATATCAAAGTACAAATATACTTCCATGCGTCTTTCATGTGTATGGCATGGCATCGTATTCCAAACGCTTCCCGGTGACAGCATCGTCAAGCCCATTTGCAGCTGACAGCTTTCACACACATTCGGATGAACATATTGATAAATTCTTCGTTCATTAAGTGTTCCAGGCTCTCCAGCTTGAAGTGGCTCAATTTTATTTATGTCAATTTTCACAGTTGGATATTGATGATGTGCAGGGGTTGAGTTGATATAAAACTTCGCCGGATTTTCTGGATTTTCTGAACGGAATATTACTTCCTTTGTTCCTTTCCCAACATACAAACCATCTCTTTTTTGCATGTCATATACTTCTCCATCTAAAATGACAGAACCATCTCCGCCAATATTGATAATTCCCAGTTCTCTACGTTCTAAGAAATATTCAACACCTAATTCCTTATCTAAGGTAATTGTCAGTTCGTTTTGCGCTGGTGTTACACCACCAAAAATCATTCGATCATTATGCGTATAAGTAAGGTGGACATAGCCTGGTTCAAAAATTGTGTCAACAAGGAAGTGATTTCTCAGTTCATCTGTCGTATATTTTTTCATGTCCTCAGGATGGATGGCATAACGAGTAGCTAATTCTGTCATTTTAAATCGCTCCTTTATTTTTCTATAATTGTCAGCGGGAAATCCGCCCTGATCCTGCTTCTATAAATCTAGTGATTTCTTGTTTGGTGTATTGACTGCAATCTCCGTAAATCGTATGCTTTAATGCGGATGCTGCTGTTGCGAATGCAACGATTTCGGCTGGTGCTTGTTCTTCTAAAAGACCGCATAAAATTCCTGACGCAAATGCATCCCCTCCACCAACCCTATCGATTATTGGCTTAATATCATGCACTTTCGATTGATAAAGTTTGCCGTCCATATACAAGTTTCCTTGCAGCTCATTGTGGGAGGCTGAATGCACTGTGCGGAAGGTAGATGCCATTACAGCAATATTTGGATACATCTCCTGCATTTTCTCGTAATAATAGACAAGCCTTTCCTGTTTATCCCATTCACTTCTTGCCTTAGGGATACTAAGCAGATGAATAGCATCCAGTTCCCCGCATGAACAAATATCCACATATGGCAATATTGGCTTAATTGCTGCTGCAGCCTCTTCTTGACTCCATAATGTTGCTCTGTAGTTAAAATCAAAGCTTACTTGGACCCCAAGCCTTTTTGCCGTTTTAACAGCCTGCAAAACCAATTCTCTTAAACTTTCTGATAATGCTAATGTAATACCGGAAATATGAAAAATGTCAGCATCTTTAAAGATTGCTTCAAAATTTAACTCATCACTTGTGATTTCAGAAAAACTAGAGTATTTTCGGTCATATGTCACATGCGGACTGCGCTCACCACTGCCAGTTTCCAAATAATAGGTTCCTAATCGTTGACCGCCTGTGAGCAGAAAGTCTGTTGATACACCGTTTCCATTAAGATGCCGACATACACCTTTACCTAGCGGATTATCCGGTACTTTGCTGACAAAATATGTATGATATCCGTATCCGGCAAGGGCAATGGCGACATTTGCTTCTCCGCCTCCATAATGCATGTGAAGAGTGTTTGCTGTACGAAGACGCTCGCCTTGATTAGTAGAAAGCCTCAGCATAATCTCTCCAAATGTGACAACCTTTTTCATGAAGATTTGCCTCTAGCTTCCTTTACTTTTTCTACATACTGCCTCGCATAGGCGGTAACTTGCTCAAAATTGCCCACACTAGCTGGTGCTACCAAGTTGCCGCCTACACCAACAGCTGCACAGCCGTTCCCAATCCATTCATGAATATTTTCCAGGCTTACACCACCAGTTGGCATAATGTTCACATGTGGAAGTGGTGCTTTCACAGCCTTTACATAATCAGGTCCAAAGGCGCTTCCAGGAAAGAGCTTGATTATATCGGCACCATATTCAAGGGCCTGTTTCATTTCTGTCACCGTCATACATCCTGGCATATACGGAATTTGATACAAGTTACATAGTTTAGCAGTTTCCTTGTCAAAACATGGACTGACAATAAACTGGGCACCTGCCATAATAGCAAGCCTTGCTGTATGAGCATCCAACACTGTTCCTGCTCCAATGACAACATCGTTTGAGTTTTGGTAGCTTTCTACCAGCTCCTTAATAGCCTTTTCTGCATTTTGCACTGTGAAGGTTACTTCAATCCCGGTGATTCCTCCCTCAACACATGCTTGAGATGTTTTAACGGCTTCTTCAGGTGTGGTTGCCCGGATTACTGCAACAACCCCACAATCTGTCACTTTTTTCAAAGTATTTGCTTTATTCATCTTGCACCTCCGAAAATAACGTTATATAATTTCTTATAAGGAAACTCCATTTATTATTTGGAAACACAAGTTCATTATAGCTTCTATTGAAAACGAATTCAAGAAAAAACAAATTTTTGCTAATTAAAATTAATTTCGCCATTTAAGGGAGGAAAAGGAAAATGATTAATTTAGGTATTAGAGCGCATGATTTAACTAGCCATTCACTGGAAGAATTGGCAAATGAAGCTGCCAATAAAGGATTTTCTGCTGTCCAATTAGCTCTCGCAAAATCATTCCCTTCATTGAACATACGAAACGGCAGCCTTTCCACAGGCCTCGCTTCCCACATTAGTGGAGCCTTCAACCAAGCTGGCATACAAATTGCGGTGCTAGGCTGTTATATTAATATGATTCATCCTAATCCTGAAATTCGGCAGCAAGAATTAACAAGATTTAAAGAGCATGTAAGATATGCACGAGATTTCAATTGCAGTATTGTCGGAACTGAAACTGGCAATATTCTGGAAGTAATGGAATACACGGAGGAAAACTTCACCGAAGAAGCGTTTCAAAGAGTTTCAGTTAGTGTAAAAGAGCTTGTTGCTGAAGCTGAAAAGTTTGGGGTTATCGTCGGAATTGAAGGTGGCATTAACCACCCTATCCACACTCCATTTCATATGAAGAGATTATTGGATATTGTCGATTCTAATAACCTGCAAGTTATCTATGATCCTGTTAACTTCATCACACTTGATAACTATCATGACCAGGAAAAACTCTTTTTGGAATCTGCCGAGCTGTTTGGCGACAGAATTGCCATTGTCCACTTAAAAGATTTTATGATAGAAGACAACAAAATAATGACGGTTCCTGTAGGAAAAGGACAGCTTGACTATAAAAAGCTGTTTACATGCTTCAAGAAAAAGAAGCCTTTTATGTATTATTTGATGGAATCGACCACAGAACCTCATATCAAGGAAAGTGCGGATTTCATAAGAAACGTGTACAATAGTATCAACTAAAGCTGATGGAAGGGAGTGAATTTTTCCCTTTCCGCGTGAAAAAGGAAGGAAGTCAATGGAAAAACAACTATATGGAACTGTTTTGCTGAAAGCAGACAGAATATTAGCCTACTTGGCAGACTGTCAGGAGCCGCAAGCATTGTACACAATCGCAAAAGAAACCGAATTAACGAATTCTACTGCGTTAAAGATACTGGAAACACTAAATTACATTGGATACGTTCAAAAAGACACAGAATTAAAAAAGTTCTCTCTTGGTCCGACAATTATTAAATATGCCAATAGAGCCATACAGCATCTTGATATAAAAGAGATTGCCCAGCCTCATCTTGAAGCATTACAAGCAGAAACAGGCGAAACTGTTCACCTTGGTATCCAGGATAAAACAAATATCGTGTATATTGCCAAAATTGAAAGCAAAAACCCGATTTGCCTTTATTCAAAAGTCGGCAAAAGTATTCCCATTTATTGTTCTGCAATGGGAAAAGCGGTCCTTGCTGAACGCGGCGATGACGAGGTCGAAGAATACCTTGAAAACAATAATTTGGTTAAAATGACAGAAAACACCATTACAACAAAAGCTGGCTTTCGCAAGGAAATTGCAAGCATCAGAAGCCTTGGTTATGCCAATGATAATTGTGAACATGAAGAGGAAGTATTTTGTATAGGCGCCTCCATATCAATCAATGAAAAAAACTATGGTGCCATCAGTGTCAGTACCCCAAAATACAGAGTATCAGAGGAGTTTGAGCAAAAGGTGATTAAAGCTGTTCAAAGCTGCCAAGAAAAGATAAAAAAAGATATTATTGCTTCCTTATAAGGAAGCAATACAAAAAAACGAAAGCTCTTGCTAATATCAGCAAGAGCTTTCGTTTCCTATTGCTTCTATTTTCTCTCGCCTAGCCTAAAGTATTCAAATGCATTGTTATAAGAAATGTCTTGCACTATTTTTCCGAGAAGCTTTTTATCATTAGGTGCTTCCCCTGATTCCACCCATGTGCCGATAAGATTACACAAAATCCGTCTGAAATAATCATGTCTAGGATAGGACAGGAAGGAGCGGGAATCTGTCAGCATACCGACGAATGTGCTAAGCAGCCCAAAATTAGAAAGGGAGCTAAGCTGTTTCTCCATGCCATCCTTCTGATCATTAAACCACCAGGCAGTTCCAAACTGAACTTTCCCTTTAATACCTTCCTTCTGAAAAGAACCTGCCAATGTTGCCAGCATGTCATTATGAACTGCATTTAAATTATAAAGAATTGTTCTCGGAAGTTTATCCTCATATTCCAACTCATTCATAAACAAGGCAAGCTTCTCCCCATAGTTCCAGTCACCAATAAAGTCAAAGCCAGAATCAGATCCAAGCTTTTGCAGCATTCTTGTGTTAGGATCTCTTGCTGCACCTATATGGAGCTGCATAGTCCAGCCTAGTTCTGCATATTTCCGTCCAAGTAAAAGCAGCAGCTCTGTCGTATATTGCTCCACTTCATGCTCTGACAGCAAAATATTTGCACGTCTTTTAGTAAATATGGCAGACAGCTCTTTGTCTGTTGCTCTTGCAAATGGAATGCTTGTAAAGGCATGATCAGAAATAAAGCAGCCGTTTGCATGAAAATAATCCATCCGCATCATAATTGCATCGACAAGCAGTGGGAAATTGTCTATCGAAAAGCCCACAGCTTCCCCTAAATGATCTATATATTCGTTATAGTCTTCTCTGTCAATTCTTAACAGCCGATCCGGCCTAAACGTTGGGGTAACAGATGTAGAAAAAGCACTGCCAGCAATAGCTTTATGATGTTGCAACACATCCGTTGGGTCATCTGTTGTACAAATCCACTCCACATTCGAATCTGTTATGAGCTTTTGGACATGGAAGCCTTCGCTTTTGATTTGTCTGTTACAAACATCATAAATGTCCCGCCAATTGTCGCTTGAGAGCTGTTCTTCCACACCAAAGTATTTTTTCATTTCCATCGCAGACCAATGGAGAAGCGGATTACCAATTGTATACGGCAAGGTCTTCGCCCATGCCTGGAACTTTTCCTCATCTGTCCTATTTCCTGTTATAAACGCTTCTTCTATTCCGAATGTACGCATTGCACGCCATTTATAATGGTCACCAGCTAGCCATATTTCTGTTATACTCTCAAAGCCTCTATTCTCTGCGATTGCTTGCGGGTCCAAATGGCAATGATAATCTATAATTGGAAGATTGCTTGCATAGTCATGATAAAGTAGTTTAGCAGTTTCATTGTTTAGCAGAAACGTTTCTTCATCCATAAATCGCTTCATGTTTTTCCCTACCTTCTCCCTTTATTAAGCCATTCCATTTCTGCACTTGCCAAAATAAATGGTCCTAAGCCTTTATGGTCATTTGTTACAATTGGTTCACTTATATAATAAGTGAAGGTGCCATCACGCTTATCTGCACCCCCAAGTCCGCCGACATAGCAGATTTTATTAACATTGATATAGCCTTCCTTTGTTTCTGTTATAAATTCATCAAGGATTCCTTCGTATATTTTTTCAGCAATCTCATACCATGCTTCCTCTAAATAACCTTTGCGCACACCTTTGGCAATGGCATAAAGAAACATGCAGCTACAGGAAGATTCAAGGTAATTTCCTTTTCTAGTTCCTTGGTCAAGAATTTGATACCATAGTGCCGTCTCTTTATCCTGGAATTTCATAACCGCTTCCAGTACATCCTTTAGCATCACTATTAATCTTTGTTTCTGTTCATTTCCGTCCAAATAGTCGAGAACATCTACAAGTGCCATCGCAAACCAGCCAACAGAGCGTCCCCAAAAGTGCTGTGAAAGTCCTGTTTCCTTATCAGCCCATGGCTGCTCTCTCGTTTCATCATAGGCATGATGTAATAATCCCGTTTTATCATCCTTCGTATTCTTTTCACAAAGTAAAAATTGATTGATTACGTCATCCCAATTCTCCTCTTCGCCGTAAGTATGGATGTACTTTCCGTAAAACACAGATCCCATATACAAACCGTCAAGCCATACTTGGTAAGGATAAATTTGTTTATGCCAAAATGAGCCTTCCATAGTACGTGGATGTCGACGAAGCTGTTCTCTCAACAAATCAACAGCCTTTTTATACCTTTCATCTTTTGTTTCGTTATACAGATCAATCAAAATTTTGCCGTTATTTACATGGTCAATATTAAATTCCTGTAAGCTGTACTTCGGTATATTGCCAACCCCATCAACGAATAAGTCTAGATTTCTTCTTATATAATCCAAATACTCCCTGTCACCAGTTTGTTTCCATAATAGGTACATGCCTTCAAGGACAACGCCATCCTCATATTCCCACCTCATTCTCGGATTGATATTCGGCTTTCTTTCCATCACGCTTTTGGCAGCTTTTGCCCCCCAGTTGTTATACGTCTGCTTCTTTTCAAATACTTTTTCCAATTTTATCACCTCGAAAAGTTATTTATACATCCGCTGAAATGTTCACGTTAACATTTATATGAATAAGTGTAAGGGTTTACAACCTATTTTTCAAGAATAAACTCATTATTCCTTCCATTTAACTAAACAGTCTTTCTCGCTTGGTATCCGAGCGTATTATTGCCAAAACACTCTTCATACTTAAATCCTGTAAGATATTCCACCATTTCCTTCGTTTCTTTGTCAACTTCCAGTTTTGAACCACCATTGTTAATACGTTCAATTTCTTTAATTATCATCGCATGTGTTTTGCGGTCGAGCTTCATCTTGTAGGTTACAAAGATAGCAATTAACGCCAATCCTATAACGCCGACTGCTAAAACCCAAACTATTGCATTTACAGCCGATTCAGGCTGGACTGCTTTGCCTGACACAAAACCGAACTGTTCTAAAATCCACCCTAACAGGAAAACGATAACTGCGCGTACAAGCTTTCCTGCAAACGTCATCGTTCCTGCATAAATCCCTTCTCGTCTCCTTCCTGTAACGAGCTCATCTACATCTGCGAGGAAAGTATAAACTGTCCATGGAATATAGTAAACTCCGCCAGTTCCAAATCCAAATATAGCGGTTATAACGATTATTAGTATCATCAAATTGGATGAACCAGTGAAATATAAAGCTGCGTAGCCAACTACTGTCATAATAACAACCGTTAATGCCATTCTGTATGGCTTGGCAAATCCCATCTTTAAGCATATGCCAATAAAAATGGCTGTGGAAATCAGTTGGAGAATAGAATTCATACTGTTGAGATTTGATACCACTTCTGAGCTGTGACCTAAACCAAAAATGATAAAATAAGTGAACATGGAAGCAAACAGCCACTCAGCACCAAATCCAAACAAGTACATTCCTAAATGATGACGAAATGTCCTTATTTTGAAAGTAGACAGCATATCAACTACAAGCTTTTTTAAAGATTCAAAAAGATTGCCTCCGCTTTCTTCATTCTTAATACTTTCAAACGGTCTTTCCCATGAGAAGAAATATAGCGCTATCATTGCGAGCATCATGATGACTCCATATACCATTCCCGTGTATAGAAATGGTGTGGCCACATCTTGTCCGTATTCAGCAATAAATCGGCCAGGAATAAATGCAGCCAAGAATCCTGCGATTTTACCAAAAATAGCCTTGTATCCGGTCAGCTTCGTCCGCATACTGAAACTATCTGTCATCTCGGTCGCTATCGTTTCATAAGGAACCATGATTCCAGTATAGATCAGTTCAAATAAAATATAGGTTGATAGATAATACCAGTAACCAAATCCTTCAACCCAAATCATTGGATAAACAAGCATGAGGGGAATACCGAGCAAAATAAAAAATCTTCTCCTACCGAATTTTCTGCCTAGTTTTGTTTTGTGGAAATTATCTGTAATAAATCCCATGATAGGATTACTTATCGCATCCACCATACTTGCAATAGAAAAGATGGAAGCAGCTTGAACTGCAGACAATCCACAAAAGGTTGTTAAAAAGTACATGAGCCAAGCGCCACTGATTGCTAAAGCTCCACTTCCTAATAAATTGCCGCTTCCATATGCAAGTTGATGTGTCAAACCTATTTTTCTAGCCATATTTCCTTCTCTCCTAACAATGAACTAAAGATTTGCTTTCTTCTTAATGAATGATGCACTTTATGTTAACGTTAACAATAAAATCATTATAGTGGATTGCTCAACGTTGAGCAATCGTTTTCAAATTATTGTCACAAAATATTTTAAAGGGTGTGAACACATCACACCCTTCAAATTACAAGGTAACACCATCTTTAAAGATAGCAATCTCTCTAAACTCATTTTTCTCATGATTAACAAGCTGACCGCTCGCAACGGTTATGATGTAATCAATAAATTCTTGCAGGACAGCTTCTTCCTCTACATTCTCAAGAAGGCTGCCTGCATTGAAATCAATCCAGTGGGATTTATCTTGATAGAGCGGTGTGTTAGTCGATACTTTAATTGTTGGCACAAAGCTGCCAAATGGAGTGCCTCTTCCTGTTGTAAATAAAACAAGCTGACAGCCTGCAGCGCCCAATGCTGATGTTGCTACGAGATCATTGCCTGGAGCACTCAAAAGATTCAAGCCATGCTTGGCGAGTTTTTCCCCATATTTCAAGACATCTACAACAGCAGCACTTCCTGCTTTTTGTGTGCAGCCGAGTGACTTATCTTCAAGTGTGGTAATTCCGCCAAGCTTGTTACCAGGCGAAGGATTCTCATAAACAGGCTGGTTATAGCGCAGGAAGTATTCTTTAAAGTCATTGATTAATGTTACTGTCTTATGAAATACCTCTTCTGTTTCTGCACGCTCCATTAAAATTTTTTCTGCGCCAAACATTTCAGGTACTTCTGTCAACACAGTTGTCCCTCCCTGTGCGATCAGAAAATCTGAAAACCGGCCTAATAGAGGGTTTGCGGTGATGCCCGAAAAACCGTCCGAACCTCCGCACTTCAACCCAACCTTTAATTCAGATAAAGGAACGTCCTCTCTTACATCATTTTTCGCATTAGTATAAATTTCTTTCAAAAGCGCAACTCCTGCATCTATTTCATTAGAGACCGACTGAGAGGATAGAAATTTCACCCTGCTTTCATCAATACTCCCTAGTGATTCCTTAAAATCTTCAATTATATTATTCTCACAGCCTAGTCCTAATACTAATACTCCACCCGCATTCGGATGTGTTGCCGCATTTCCAAGGATTGTTTTGGTATACTCATGGTCATCCCCAAGCTGTGAGCATCCATAGTTATGCTTAATAACTTGAATGTTTTCAAATGGTGCAATATCCCCCACTTCACGAATAAATTCCTTCACTATTAAATCAGCTATCCCGTTCACACAGCCAACTGTTGGTACGATAAACAATTCATTCCGAATACCGACATTGCCATTTTTTCTTTTGTACCCTTTGAATGTGCGTTTCTCGTTTTGAACAGGGATATAACTTATTTGAGGTAAATAACTGTATTCCTCGATTCCAGAAAGATTTGTTTTCGTATTTTGGGTATGCACCCAAACACCAGCTTGTAAATCTGTTGTCGCATGGCCGATTGGAAATCCATATTTAATAATATCGCTGTTTTTAAGAATGGATGTAGTGGAGATTTTATGGCCTCTTTCAACATCCTCCTTCAATTCAAGCTCCTTTTCATCAACCAATAGCTTCGTACCTGCTTGCAAATTCTTTAAAGCGACAATCACATTGTCCTTTTGGTTAATTTTTATAAATTCACGCATGTTTCAAACCCTCCATTAAACTTCTAATATATGAAACAAATATATCGGACTTTAGCATAAGTCAAATCCAAATAGTTACTAGTGAGTATTAACTAAGCATGCTTGAAGTGCATCTCTCATGCCTGAATGCTCCATCATCATTAAATGGTTGGTAATAGTATCAGCTAAGCCAGCTAATTCGCTTAAATCCTGCTCCCATAACATTTTCTCCTGCAATACGTTCCGTACAAAAGTATGCATGGAAGACTGAGACCCATCCACTGTGTTCCATTGCTCATGAAAGAATGTAAGAATAGAATCATCATCTCGAAGCATTATTTGTTGATCACCACGTTTACCTTTATAAAAGAAAATAAGCGCACTTAAGGAAAATACTAGCTTCTGGGGAAGATGTTCTTTTCGGTCAACAAACTCCAGCAATGACGGCAAATCCCTTGTTTTAAATTTTGAAATGGAATTTAAGGAGATATCCATAACATAATGGGTAATATACGGATTTAAGAACCGGTCCATAATTTCATCTGCATAAGCAGTCAGCTCTGCTTTTGGAAGGTCAAGTGTTGGAATAATTTCATTAAAAATCAATTCCCGCACGAATTCGCCAATTTGCCCATCCAGCATCGCTTCACCGACCGTATCCTTATTGCATAAATAAGAAATTGGCGTCATTGCTGTATGTGCTCCATTCAGGATTCTGACCTTTCTACTCCTGAATGGTGTCATATCATCCACTATTAATGTATTTAGCCCGGCCTCTTCGACAGGAAGCTCTGCTTTCAGCCAAGCTGGACCTTCGATTACCCATAAATGATATTGTTCACCAACAACAACAAGGCGATCCTCGTACCCTAACTCCTCTGTAATTTCGCTAATGGAATCCTTAGGATATCCAGGAACAATCCTGTCCACTAAGCTCGAACAAAAAACATTGTATTCTTCCAGCCAGTTTGTAAATTCACCTCCTAAATTCCATAAAGACGCAAATGTAAGGACGATTTTTTTCAACTCATCGCCATTTCTGTCAATCAACTCACATGGAATAATAATAACTCCCTTCTCCTTACTGCCATTAAAATATTGATAGCGATGATAAAGCAATGCTGTCAGCTTGCCTGGAAAACTGCTTTGCGGGGAATCGGTCAATTTATCATCAGGGGCAAAAGCAATTCCTGCCTCTGTCGTGTTGGAAACGATAAAGCGAAGCTCTGGATTTTCTGCGAGCTTTATATATTCTCCATACTCTTTATATGGATCAATCCCTCTGGAAATCGCCTCAATCACTGTATGCTCTCTGACAGCGCTACCATTTTTTAAACCTTGAAGAAACAACGTATAAAGTCCATCTTGATCATTCAGCTTACTAACCGTTCCGTTTGCACGTGGCTGAACAATCACCACACTGCTTCTGAATCCAGCAGTTTTATTCATCCTGTCAACTTGCCAGTCGACAAAGCCTCGCAAAAAGTTTCCTTCACCAAACTGGACAATTCTTTCTGGATACGTATTTCTTTTTTCAATCCAACTGGTTTTTATGCTTTTAGTCAAAGGGAAACGCCTCCTTATTATTTTATGCACACGTTAACATTTTGTGTGGCCAAAACAAAACGTCTACACACTTAATATACCGTTCGTTTTCCATTCTATCAACCTTTTCCTTTAAAAATATGAGCATAATCATCCGATTATGCTCACGTTAACATTTTATTTAAAGTTGCGGAATAACCGAATCACGAATAATTAGTTCTGTCTTTACAAACACACTTTCACCTGTCTCATTAGAATCGTTTATAAGCTCTAACAGCTTTTTTGCGCCTTTTTGGCTGATCTGTTCAATTGGTCTTTGCACAGTGGTAAGCTTCGGCATAACATATTGGCTAAAAGCACTGTTATCAAAACCGACAATGGAGATGTCATTAGGTACATGCAAGCCGTTTGCGAAAATCGCATTGATTGCGCCAATTGCCATATCGTCATTTGAACAGAAAACAGCGCTTGGAGGGTTGTTCAAAGCTAATAGCTGCTCCATTGCATTATAGCCGCTTTCCATATCATAGCTGCCCTTCACAATATAGCGTTTGTTTATCGCTAAACTATTTTGCATTAATGCCTGCATATAGCCATTTTTCCTCTTTAAAGCTGTTTTAAAGCTTTCTTTTCCTTCAATTATTGCAATTCTTGCATGGCCCTGACTAATTAAATAATTAGTTGCCTCCATCGCGCCAGATTCATCATTTGAAAGAATGTTTGTAATGGACGGATCATCTATTTCCCGATTGAGAACGACTATCGGGATGTTTTGCTGCTTCACATGTTCAATAAAAGCATCATCTTCATCGCTTTGACTCATTAATACAATTCCATCAAACCTTTGTCCATTGATGGCAGCAAAATCCTTAAAATCATCAATGCCTCTGACGAACAAATTATAATTCTCATCTATTTCCCCGTTAACCCCTTTTATTACATTCGCAAGGAAAGTTGAAGAAGTCCCGTTTGAAATGCTTGTAAAAAACAAGCCGATCGTATATGACTTTTTCAGGACAAGGCTTTTGGCACTATAATTTGGCACATAATGCAGCTGTTCGGCCAGCTCCAGTATTTTCTTTTTTGTATCTGGCTTAATAAGCGGGCTTCCATTAAGAGCCCTTGAAACGGTTGTATGGGAAACATTAGCTAATTTGGCAATATCCTTAATTGTTACACCCAATGGTATCACTCACTTTTCTTATTCTACCTATTAGTTTACTTGAAATTTTCAACAGTGGTCAAGATTTGAATACTGCTTATTAATTTTAGGATATTAATGTATTAAACAACTAAAATAGGCATTTTTTCCCTTATATATACCTTTAGAACATGATAGCATTTAATTTGTAAGCGCTTAAACACAAAGAGAGAGGAGTTAAAGAATGAATAAGTACATAAGATCAGCTTTATTGGTTGTTTTAGGCTTCGCCTTGATTTTCTCTTACAGCACAGGTGCTAGCGCAGCAAAACAACAAAAGGACAAAACATCTTATCAAACAGTTACGGAAGTTAAGGATTGGGGAACGGTTGTTACAAAGCTGATTGTCAATATTGACAAAAATATTACAAAAGGCAGTGTCAATAAGGATACGTTTCAAGTATATGTGAAAAGAACAGACAGCAGGCTTGCTAACCCATTGCTTGAGGAAGGCTATAATAATGTGACGAATGCATATGTTGCCGATAAAAATGGTACGGCTGTTAAATCTGGCAAGTATGTAGTATTAGAACTTGAGAATAGTCCGACTTTAACTATCAGCGCTGCTTTAAATTATGACTTTGTAACAGGACTGAATAATTGGGTAAACTTTGACTATACCATTAAACAAGTAAAAGACATTAATTCAAAGTCAACTAAGCTAACTGGTTTAACCATTACGAAGAACAATGGTTCGCAAAATGGACTGGTAGGCGAATTCTCTTTAGGTAAGCATTCAGCTGGAGGAACTACATTATCCTATGCTGATTTCGAGCCAGCAAAAGATAAGAGCAAAAATCCGCTGATTATTTGGCTGCATGGCGGTGGTGAAGGTGGAACAGATGCAACTATTCCAATTGCTGCAAATAAAGCAGTGAATTTCGCTTCTGAGGATATCCAATCTATTTTTAATGGGGCATATGTATTAGCTCCTCAAGCTCCAACTTACTGGATGGATGGTCTAACAGGAAGAGCTGATGGAACTTCTAAATATTCAGAAGCCTTAATGTCTCTTATCGAAAATTATGTGAACAGCAACCGTGATATTGACAAAAACCGTATTTATATCGGCGGAGCATCTAATGGCGGCTATATGACGCTGTTGATGACACGTGATCATCCTGATTACTTCGCAGGCGCCTTCCCTGTTTGTGAAGGATTAAATGATAAATATATCTCAGATTCTGATATTAATAAGCTAGCGAAAACTCCAACATGGTTTGTGACAGCAAAAAATGATAAAACATTGCTTCCGGAATTAAACACATTGCCAACATACGAACGTCTCATTTCTGCAAATGCAAAGGATGTTCACTTAACATTATATAATGATGTTCATGACACATCAGGTTTATACAAAAATGTGGACGGAAGTGCTTATCAATACGATGGTCACTGGTCATGGATTTATGTATTTAATAATGATCCTGTATCCAAAATAAATGGAAAAAATACAACTATAATGGAATGGCTTGCTTCAAAAACATTACATTAAAAAATCAACAAAAGCGGCTGACCATCAGCCGCTTTTGTCTATGTTACTACGAAATAACTTTATATTTTTTATCAACCTTAAATGCTAGTATGCCTAAAAACTCTGAGACTGTCATCCCTTCTACTTGACGGGAATACCACGATAATTTTACACCCATATCTTCACCATCATGCTGTACACCAAGTGGTTTATACCCCTTTTTTCCTGTTGTATTACTGTAATCAAACTCAATAATCAGTTCTTTTCCAGCTGGCGTCTCTAATTTTACTTTATATCGTGGATGAGTATACTCTGGCTTATACTTTACACCTTTGATTTTTGCTTTAGTTTTCATATAGTCTCCTTTATGAAAAAAATTTTTTCCATTCCTCTTATGATGTCAGGAATGACTGCCAACCTTCAAAAGAATAAGCTCTGGACGAAGCATTCAAACTCTCGTTTAATTACATACGTAATAGAGTAGATTCTTAAGAAAATAATCATCTGGTGTCACAGAGCCAAAGAAAATAGATGAATAAATGACAAAAATAATTCACTTTTAAGCCATACCATTTATATATATGGTGGAGCTCCATTTATATACCTGATTTTTCCGTTATTATTGCGATTTAATTTTCTTATTTTTTTACGTAAAAATGATATAATCATACATAGTTTATTTTTATTGGAGGAAAAAATGATAAATGCAATTGGTATAGCAGACTTTAACTTTAAGCCGACACAAACTTCCAACTATAAGATGCATGTGTCGAAAAAAATAAATGGGTTAAAAAATAAGTTTTCAGATAACTATGAAGTACTCTCTGTTTCTGAACCTTTTGATATAGATGGTGATATTCATGTACGAGTTTCCTGTTCCTTTGATATTCAACTCACTGAAATACCTTATTGCCGTTCGATAGATGACTATGTTGGTCATGTATTTCCAACATTAAAACAGCGGTTAAGCTCTAAGTTAATTTCGACAAAGGTACATTCTCTGACAAGAATTCTCACACCAGATGAAAAGAAATATTACTAACACTCCCTTTTTCATATATTTGAAAAAGGGTTTTTTCGTTTGTACATAGAAATAAACAAACTAATAAAGGAGTGATCATATGAAGAAGCATATATTAACATTAAAACAAGAAAATTTTCATGGCTCGTTTAGCAGAGACTATTCTCCTGTTTTAACCGTCGAATCTGGAGACTCGATTGAAATGAAAACATTGGATATTGAGTGGGGTTATTCTCCCTCAGAAGCTGAAGTGTACGAAAAATTCACCTCAAATAAATCGGAACAAAAGGCTGGTCATCCCATGATTGGACCAATTGCTGTAAAAGATGCAAAGCCAGGAATGGTGCTGGAAATTAAAATAAATGATATAGTGCCAGGCTGGTATGGAAGGAATTGGAGCGGGGGCTTGCCAAACTGGCAGAACATTGCGCTTGGAATTGCCAAGGAAGAAAAAATTCAGCTTGACTGGAAACTGGATGCCAATCAGATGACAGGATCCACTATTATTGGTGATAGAACTTTTTCTGTGGCCCTCCAGCCTTTTATGGGAGTAATGGGAGTAGCTCCAAAGGAGGATGGTGTTCATCCTACCCCACCTCCACGATATTGTGGTGGCAATATTGATTGTAAAGAATTGGTTAAAGGAAGTAGTCTGTTTTTACCAATATCTGTTGAAGGTGCGTTATTTTCCATTGGTGACGGTCATGCACTCCAAGGAGATGGAGAGATTTCTGGAACAGCGATTGAATGTCCAATGGACCTAGTAGACATTACATTAATTGCCCGAGACGATATGAAATTGCAATCCCCACTTGCCAAAACACCATCAGGATGGATTACATTCGGATTTCACGAGGACTTGAACGAAGCCGCAAAGGATGCCTTAAATGAAATGATAACCTTTATGCAAAACAACTATGCTATAAGCAGAACAGAAGCAACTGCCCTATCAAGTACAGTTGTTGACCTAAGAATTACCCAAGTTGTTAATGGCGTGAAAGGCGTGCATGCAGTATTACCTTACGGGGCTTTGAGATAGGTACAAAGTGTGTGAGACATAAATATAATATCCTTTCAACATCTAACTAAAGCGTGGAATTATAAATAGTTGGTTTTTTATTTATTCAGTAAAAAATAATAATTAAAAGTCTTAGTGGAATGGAGCGAAAGCCACTCCTCCTGCGGGAAATAGAGAAAAAGCCGAGGAGGCTAAAGCTTCCTCCCCGCGGAAAGCAGAATGTAACGAACTAATGAATGATTAAACCAAACTATTATTAAACAATTAAATAGTTTGGTTTTGAATAATGCTTACAGACTTATGTCCCCACCAACTTTTTCCCATTATGAAACTTTTGCCATCTCCCTCCGTATAACTTATATAAATAAGAGTTCATAATGATAATACGAAGGGCAGGCCAAAAAAGATGAAACTGAAAAAGAAGAAGGAAAAAAAGGACCGTTCCGAATTAGCTGAACTAGCCATAGAACTAGTAGAGCCTCTCTACCTGCTAACACGCTTACTAATTAGAGCTATTGCCAAACTGCTAAACTAATAATTCATCTGTTACTTTGTTGCAAAATACAGATGATGATGTAAAGAGCATCTGTCATTATATTTCGCTCCACAATTTGCACAAGACGTCATGTCCTTATAGGCAGCAATGGAATGCTCCGTCTTACACACCCCACATAAAATTGCCTTTTCACCAAATTTCTGCGGTGGCCATACTTTAATCGGATGATCTGCAGCCTCTTCATGGCATTTATAGCAAGGATAATATGTATTACAGCAATAAAATTTAATAGCGATAACATCAATGTCACTATGATAATGCTTACACCTTGTCTGGTCATCTACTGTAAAACCAAGTACTTTCACCATTTATGTTTCTCTCTCCTTAAAAACTATTGATCTGAATTGCTCATTTCCCCATTATACAATGGAGCATGTTACAGTACCATCAATAAAAAGCGTGACTTTTATACAAACAGCATATATCGTTAATTTAATACGGCTCTGTTAGCATTTTTTCCAAGCATAATGCTGTAGCCATATACCTTTCTACACATTTAGCAGCATGCAGAAAACTATAAAAAAAGTGGAAATTCCATTTTCAAAAGGAATTTCCACTTTTTTACGTTAATTGCGGCAGAATTTTTTGCATTTCCTTTTCTGCTATTCCAAGACTGGCAAGCCATAAATCGGTTAAGCCAACACCATCTATTAACTCTATATTCAGCCCTTTTGCATAAACAATGGCATCCTCCGAAAAAATGCCTGCTGTCACGACATATCCGCCGGCTGCACGTTTTTTTACAACGTTTGAATGAACAAGAGCAATTTGTTCAAAACCAATTTCATACTCAGTTCTTACGATTTGCCCTAAAAACAAACCTTCCTTCGTTTGGTGTTCCAAATTGATTCCCAACCGATCTGCATCTGCCAGAACCCATGCAGTTCCTCCCCTTGTTTTTTCAAGCAAGCTTGCTGTAAAGGCTTCCAATGTAATGTCATCCTTTAATAAAAGGGAATGGTTTTCCAATTTCTTTCCTGTGGGAAGGAAGCGGAGATATAAGCCAAGTGCAAGGGTTTTTTTCATGTCCTGACTTGTATGTAGATGCTGCATAATTAATCTGCCTTTATATTCATCCTGCTTTTTTGTCCAGAAAAAATGGATGAAGGCAAGCACAATTAGAATACCTGCTATTAATTCCAAAAAAAGCAAAAGCTGTCCCCTCCTTTTCTATAAGGATAGACAGAAATTATAAAGAAATATACACATTGCTCTTACTTTTTAATACAAGCTTATACTCATGATTCTACTATTAAGGGGATACTTACAATGAAAGTAGTTCCTTCTCCTTCTATGGAATGAAAGCGAATATTGCCATTATGCTGTTCAATTATGTTATAGCAAACCATTAAGCCAAGACCTGTGCCTTTTTCCTTTGTTGTATAAAAAGGTTCACCCAGCTTGTTTTGAATATCTATTGGGATTCCAACTCCATTGTCGATTATTTCAAACATAGCATCTCCTTCTATTTCCTTGGCATTAACTATTATTTGCCCACTTGAAGGAACTGCTTCAATCGCATTTTTAATTATATTCATAAATACCTGCTTGATTTGGTCACCATTGCATTTACAATATAGCGGTTTATTTGGTATGTTGAAATGGAGAATTACATTTTCCATGTTTGCTTGTGATTGCATAAATGTGCAAATATCATATAAAAGCTTGGATAGGTCCATCACTTTTATTTCTGTTGAGACAGGCTTTCCGAGTAGTAATAACTCACTCGCAATCGTTTCAATTCGATTTATTTCTGCATCAAGAATTGGATAAACATCTTTAATATGCAAGGAGCCTTGTTCTGCGAGCTTCATAAAGCCTTTTATAGCAGTTAGTGGGTTTCTTATTTCATGAGCGATGCTTGCGGCAAGCTGGCCGGCAATCTCTAGCTTCTCGTTGCGAATCATCAGGTCATGATTTTCTTTTCGTTCTTTAATGTTTCGTGCAATATGAATAATTGTTTTTTTGTCCTCAAAAACAAAAGGAAACGACAAAACCTCGACATCGACCTTTTTCCCAGTCAAAGCAATTAACTGAATTTCACAAGTCGAAAAACGCTCCCTTTTTAAAACGCCGACTGCCTTCGCTTTAATTTGTTCATGAAAGGCAGGGTCAATTATCTCCCACACTACCTTATTGTGAAGCTGGGCAGAGTCTGACTCCATTAATTTTAATGCAGATTTATTTGTGTATGCAATATTTCCTCGTGACGTAATAAAAACGGCATCAGGCATTTCTTCTATTATTCTAGCATAATGTGATTGAGCTATTTTCAGAGTAGAAAGGGCATTTTTGTAATTCATTTCCCTTCTGATGGAAGGATGCAGATTTTCACTATCTTGGAAGCTCGATACGACCAGTTCATTATCTGACATAATATAATGATTGAATTTCATAATTTCCATATGGACAGATGCTGGCAATTGCATGCCATCAAACGCACAAATACCAAAGCTGTTTGACTTTTTTATAAATTGGTTGGCAGCTGCTTCATATTTAGATAGCCTTTCAAGCAGATTTTTCTGCCCCTCAAGCCAAATGACCTTTCCCCAGTGTCTGACTGGATTTCTAGTGTTTAAGAGAGGTGTTAACGCAGATGCAAATTTGTGCATTATTTTGTCAGGATCTAGCGGAGTATTCGCTTCATAAAACTCCATATTATCAATAAAGTTAATTTTCTCCAGCTGTGCTTGGGTAGTCCCCTGCTCCTTAAGGCGCTCATTAAGAAGCTTGAGGACCTTGTTACTATCAATAAACAGGATTTCTTGATTTAATTCGATACCTGCTGTTATAAAATAAAGGGCGTTTTCTATGTATTTATTAAACTCTGTGGAGACATACGAGATATGTGTTCCATTTGTGATGATTGTATTTTTACTCAAAGCCGCTTCAGGCTGTATAATATGTCTAGCAGTAATCGTTGCCATCCCAAGTCCCTACTTTCTTTAGTTGTGATCTGAGACATATTTAGTTGAATTTGTTAATATTGTCACCGCTACCATTTACCTTCTATCATACATTATTTTCTAGTAATTTTCCTAGGACAATTATCTCAAATAAATATATCCATATAAAAAAGACGCAAAATTCGCGCCTTTACTTTTTGTCTTCTTCCATCAAATGCTTAAGCACGGAAAGCCTGTTAAACCAAAACTGTTCATAATAGGCAATCCATTCCTGTACTTCAGCGAGAGGCTCTGGACTAAGAGTATATATCTTTTCTCTACCTGTTTTTCTGGCAGAGACAAGTTTAGCATCTGTAAGGACTTGCAGATGTTTTACAATAGCCGTTCTGCTGACTGGGAACTGGCTTGAGATTTCCGTTATCGGCATGTCTTTCTCAGATAACAGCTTTAGTACTTTTCTCCTCGTTGGGTCAGCAATTGCTTGAAAAACATCGGATTTTCCAGCCGCAGCTGTCATTATGCTTCTACTACCTTTTTTAACTTTTGAACAATACCGCTCCAGCCTTGATTCATTCTATCACGGATAATGGCAGACTTTTCATTTGCCTTGCCGATCAGTTCCTCTGTATTTTTCCAGCCACCATGAACGACAGTAAATTCCGTCTTTCCGTCAAGCTCTTTCAAAGAAAACGTAACAAACCACCCATCTGTATCCCAATCAAATGACAGTTTATGTGGTGGTTCCAATTCTGTTACCTTACAAGGAGATGGTCCGAACGGTGATTGAAGGTGGAATTCATAGCCAAGCTCTGCCTGAAAATCATTTGGCATAAACCATGCTGCGATCCCTTCTGCTGTGGAAACAAAGTTCCATACCTTTTCAATACTTGCGTCAATCGTAATAGTTTGATTAATGTCTTGCACTTTACCCTGGTTCTGATTGATTGTCATATGCTTTTGTTAGCTCCTTAAGATTCAGTTAATATAACACCTTTTGGTTATACTTCGGATTTTATAACACCTTTTGGTTATATGTCAAGATAACCCTTTAACTTTATCAATGTCCAATATTCTCCATTCTTACATACTATACTCTCTTTCTACCTTGCATATACGGACATGATAATCTTCATACCACCGCGCTTTTCCTTGGTCCTGTGCAAGCTTATGTGCAGAATTTTCCTTCCACTGCTTTATCGCTTCTAGAGAATCCCAATAAGAAACTGTTATTCCTAAGCTTGAATCACGTGCACTTTCCACCCCAATAAAGCCAGCCTGCTTTTCAGCCAGCTCCTCCATTTTCTCTGCCATTTTTCCATAACCCTTATCACCAGCTGTTCTTTTTGATGTGAAAATAACTGCATAATATTCCTTTTTGCTTTCCACCAAAATTCCCCCTTTATTCGTTTCTACTTTTTTTATTTCGCCAATCTGATCCATAACTCCTTGATATTCTTTATTCAGCTTCCTCCACTATATAAAAAAGCATAGGACTTTGCTAATCCTATGCCAATGAACTGCCTTTGCGCTGCATATAAAATTCAAGTGTCCCCATTTCTTCATTCGCCAGTTCTTCCATCTCTTCTAGATCTTGTCTTGTTACATATGGATCTTTCGAATTCCATTTTACAAATTTTATAAAGTAGTAGTTTTTAATTGGATATAGAATAACCCTTGAATGGGCAAATTTATCATAAATAAATTCCATACTACCTTTTTTTCGATAAGAGTAGGATTTTATTTCCACTTTCCCACCTGCTTTCGCTGAATAAGACTGTTAATTTTACTATTCCCGTCTCTATTTATGCAAAAACCAACTGCTTTCAATTATTTAATATCCTATTTTCTTTAACACTGTGCTATAATTACAAAAAATTCAACTGAATAGTTACAACATAAGGAGATCTAATCATTATGGAAGAAAAAGGATGTTTTGACATAAAGGTGAATCGCTCCTCTAAAACGATTGATATGCTGATAGAAGGAACTTTTGACCCAGCAACTGTTGCAGAATTCGCAAGTGATTACCGGAATAAAGTTGCTAATCTTTCTATTGCTAATGCCAAGCAATTTAAATTAATCATTGACTGCAAAAACATGGATGTTCTCACACAGGAAATGATGCCATATATGGAAAACTCATTTAGACTTTATCAGGAATTAGGCTTTGTTAGTATGATCATCATTATTCCAAGAAGCCCTGTATTAAAAATGCAGCTAAATCGTATGGCAAAAAGAACAAGCTTTCCAAATGCTATCATTGTCGAAATATAAGATTAATAGGGAAATAGTGTCTTCCTTTATTTATAACAAGTCTTGCTGTAAAAACAAGGCTTATTAACCATATTTTTAAAAATAGACATATTTCCCAGCTTTTTCCCCTATCATATCCCCTTCTAAACCTCCATAAAAATAAGAAATTAGACCCATTATATCGGAATCATCGCGTATTGATTTTTCTAAATATTTCATCTAATATAGTAAAGTAATTTTATTTGAAAAAATCTGAATTATCATTCTTTGGAGGTTTCGTCTTATGGGATTCATCGAGAAAATAAGCAGCTTTGCAGGAAAAACATTTACATTATGGGTTTTGGTCTTTGCGGCAGTTGCGTATATTATGCCAGAGCATTTTGTTTGGATTGGCGATTATATCGTGCCACTCTTAGGTATTGTTATGTTCGGTATGGGCCTTACCCTTGAATTATCTGATTTTAAAGAAGTATTTACACGTCCTAAGGATGTTGCATTAGGGGTTATCGGTCACTTTGTGATTATGCCACTTCTTGCATTTTTGTTGGCAGTCGGCTTAAACCTGCCAAGTGAAATTGCCGTTGGGGTCATTTTGGTTGGCTGCTGTCCAAGTGGTACAGCATCTAATGTGATGGTTTTTCTTGCGAGAGGAAATGTCGCACTAGCTGTTGCCATAGCGTCTGTTTCTACTATTTTGGCACCAATTGTAACACCGCTACTCATCCTTTTGTTTGCTAGCAAATGGATTCAAATCAGTGTAGGGTCTTTATTCCTTTCGATTGTACAAGTTGTTATTATTCCACTAGTGCTTGGATTTATCGTGAAACGCTTCTTTGGAAAACAAGCAAAAGCTGGTGCAAAGGCAATGCCTCTAGTTTCTGTTATTGCAATTGTTTTAATTGTTGCTGCAGTTGTGGCTGGAAGTGCAGATAGACTTGCAGAAACTGGTCTATTAATCTTTGGAGTTGTCATTCTTCATAATGTTCTTGGCTTTTTAATCGGGTTTTTCTTTGCACGACTATGTGGTATGGACCTTGCAAAGCAAAAGGCTGTTGCCATGGAGGTCGGCATGCAAAATTCAGGATTAGGTGTTGCCATTGCCACAGCACACTTCTCCCCACTTGCGGCCGTTCCTAGTGCTATTTTCAGTGTTTGGCATAATTTATCAGGTTCTGTTCTTGCCAACATTTTCAGCCGCATGAAGGATAAAACAAAAACAGATTCGTCTGTTAATAATAAGCTGCATGTTTAATAGGATGATGGGGGATAGGAAAATACTCCTATATGATCTTTAAATTAAGAATATAAATAGATGTAAGTACTAGTTCGTTTCATTGCACTATAGTCACTCGCTTTCCACGGGGAGGTATGGAGCCTCCTCGTCTTCGCCTGCGGGAGCTCATCCTTTCCTCTATTTCCCTTAGTAGTCGAGTGGCCTCCGCTCCATTCCACTAGGATTTTTAAATATTGCATTAAAACCGAAAACTCCAAATAAAAAACCGAACTACTCAATAAAAAAATACCAAAGTCAAAAACTCCTTTGTATATGAGCGCTTACTAAAATAGAAGCATCTGTTACACTGCCCATTTATATCCACTGATAATATATGAATATTCTAAATACATCTTTTATTTCAATTTCCGTATGATACTATTATATGCATAGGAAAAACACACTCACATTGTTATCAGAAGGGAAGTATAATTAATGATAATCAAGATTGACGACTTACGCGGTCCTGAAATTGCCGCACTGCTTGAGGACCATCTCTATAGTATGACACTTCATTCTCCGCCTGAAAGTATTCATGCCCTTGACTTAGAGGGACTTCGCAAGCCTGAAATAACGTTTTGGAGCGCATGGGAAAATGATGAGCTTTTAGGCTGTGGGGCATTAAAGGAATTGGATAAAAATCATGCTGAAGTGAAGTCTGTGAAAACTGCGTCTGCACACTTGCGCAAAGGAGTTGCACAAAAGATTATGCTGCATATTCTAGAAGTCGCTAAAACAAGAGGCTATACACGCTTAAGTTTAGAAACTGGGTCAATGGAGGCCTTTTTGCCAGCAAGAAAATTATATGAAGCACTTGGTTTCACTTATTGCAGTCCATTTGCAGGTTACATAGAGGATGATAACAGCATGTTTATGACAAAATCATTATAATCGCAAAAATCGGCTAGATCATGGTAAAAGAACTAGCCGATTCCTTGTTAAAGGACACTCTCCTCTATTCCTTCTATCTCCAGCCTTGTCCAATGTTTTTGCCAAGCTTTTTTTATTACTCTATTTTCATAAATGGTTCTTTTATTTGTTTTTTCATAATAGTGAGTTGGCCTAACTTTAAGGGATACAGCATCTGTCACTTCCCATGGTGCTGCTAAAACAAGGCTGCCATCTTCAGCAAGCTTCACTCCTAATGCCGTTGCTGTTTCAGGGAAATGAGCAATACCATCGACCGCAGATGTATAAGGTGAAAAGCCACTAAGCGTATGCATTCTAGCTTGATTTTTGACAGACCAAGGTAAAAGTGAATACTGCTTTAGTCTTTGCTCCAGTTGCTTTTCTTCTTCTTCCTCGATATTATTCGCATCATAGTAGATAACATCAATGTCTGGTAGTGGCGTCCTATCTGAATATTGATGAACCTTATCCCAAATTTTCGAACGGACAAAGCCCGCACTTATCCACCAGTCAGGCAAATCAAGCTTTTGGACAATTTGCAGTATGTTCATCATCCATTCATCTTCTTTTATCCATTTCATGATTTCCTGTTCTGTTTTATCCATAAGAAAACACCTCCTTGTTTTACCAATTCTTCCATCTTAATCGTATCAACCACTCCTATAATTTGTAAATATTCAACTTGTTATTATTATAAAAAAAACACCTCCACTAAATTAGAGCAAAGACTAATAAGCGGGGTGTTTAGTTAAAGTATTGCCTCAAATTTAGCCATGGAAATGGGCTTGGAAAAATAATAGCCTTGTGCCTGATCACAGCCAAGCTGAATCAGCTTTTTCACCTGTGCTTCTGTTTCAACACCTTCTGCGATTATTTCTAACTTTAAATTTTTTGCCATGGAAATGATGGCTGACACAACCTCTATATTGCCTTCAATCTGGTCGATGAAGGATTTGTCAATTTTAATACAGTCGACTCGAAGCTTATGAAGATAAGAAAGGGAACTATAGCCAGTACCAAAATCATCCATGCTGATGCTGATGCCCAATTCACTTATTTTCTTTAATGTTTGATTGACTACAAGTTCATTTTTCATGACGATTCGCTCAGTAATTTCAAGCTCAATGACGCTTCCATCAATCTTAAATTTCTGCAAATGTTCGGCAATAAACGTTATAAAATCCTCTCTTAGTAAGGTTACAATCGATATATTAATAGAAATTCGTCCAATGTTTTTACCAGCTTTATTCCACCTATGTATGTGCTTGCATACTTCTGTAAACACATATTTTTCAAGCTTGACAATCAGACCGCTTTCTTCAGCCAACGGGATAAATTCATTAGGAGGAATAAAGCCTTTTTTATTATGCTTCCACCTAATTAATGCTTCTGCACCTATAATATCCCCGCTTTCGATTTGGTATTTTGGCTGATAGTGAACAAATAGTTCTTGGTACTCCATCGCTTTACGCAAATCACTTTCCAAACCGACTTTATGATTTGCATGAAGAGACATATCGTTATTAAATTCCTTGTACCCATTTGCACCAGCTTCCTTCATCTGATACATGGCGATATCTGCATATTTCACGAGATCGTCCACATCTGTTGTGTGCTCGGGAAATCTGCTGATACCTACACTTGCTGTCAAAATAATCTCATACCCGTCAATAAGAATGGGTTGCCTGAATACTTGGTTAATAGATTGAGCGATGGACTTATATAAGTCCCTTTTATCCAAATCATCTGGAATAATGATAAGGAATTCGTCTCCGCCAAACCTTGCAACCTTCCCTTTATCGAGCACTAAACTGTCTAATCTTCGCGCAATTTTCTGCAGCAAACTGTCACCGAAGGAATGGCCCAGTGTGTCATTAATGCTTTTGAAACGGTCAAAATCGAGCAGCATAAGTGTAAATGGGATTTTGTTTTTGATATATTCATTCATCGTCATTTTGGCAACCCGTCTATTAGAAAGCTGGGTAAGATCATCATGAAAAGCAAGATGTTTAATTTGCTCTTCTGACTTTTTCTTTTCTGTAATATCCTCCACTAATGCAAAAACGCCGATAAATTTATCATTTGTAATAATTCGAACAGCAGTAATATAAACATCCTTTTTACTATTATTTTTCATTGTAATTTCTGTTTCGAACTTATGTACCATTTTTTTATTATAACCAGCTAAATAAGCGTCCATTTTATTTTTGTCAATATTAGAAAAGATCTCAAAAGCATCCTTGCCAAGCAATTCTTTCTCCTCCAATTCAAGGAGTTTAGTGCCTTCGGAATTAACACTATTAATTGCTCCGTGCAAATCAATACCAATAACTGCCACAGGATTATGCTCAAATAATGTTGTATAAAAATTTGCCTTTGTACTCAAAATAGTGTCACCTAAAAAATATGGTAGCAGCATTAAGAGGAAATTGGCTCCGATTGTTAGTATAAAAGGAATGAAAATTTCATAGTCACTATACATGTATCCTAAATTAAATTTCAAAATCGATATTAAAACAATATAGGGAATATTCGCTAGTGAGACCCCTGCAAGAATAACACCAATATACTCCCATTTTTTCGAAGCTCCTTGAAATATATCATCACTTGTTATTTGAATTAAAAACCTGAATACAGAAAAGGACGAACCTAGTGTCAGCAAGAAGGTAGTCACATAAAGAATGAGATTAAATTTAATATGCTGACTGAATAGCAACGCAAAACCAAATGTATCTGATGCTATTAAACATACAGCCAAAATTAGACTCCCCCATAAATAATGGGTTTCCTTCACTGCTCTCGATTGTGAGAGGGAGAGAATGACTAAAGAACCGATAAAGCAAAACATAAAGATGATGAAAAAGTATAATGAAAAATCCTTTGACGAATACGGCAGTGGGACCATATAAGAAATAAGAATAAATGTAATCCAAAAAGAAAACCCTAGCAACAGAGAACCGCCAATAAGAATGGAGGTTTTGTTGTTTCCATCCATTCTTAGCTTCTTGCTGATCCATAGCCCTATTGCACAGCTTATTACAGACATTATCGGAATTAAGATCATATATTGTGTATGAAAGTGATCGATGATGTGTTGAAAAAGCAATAACATGACCTCCTGAGTAGTAAAGCTTGCTTGTTTAGAAAACAAGTCTATGATTCTATAATAAACCAAATGAGACTTTAATCATAAGACTATACTACTATTTTAACATGAAGTTAACAAATAAAATCGTAGTCCACCTAAAAAAACTGAACCCATTGGCAAATAGGCTCAGCTTACAAAAATTTTATTTAGGATAAGTCATTTCTTTCGGTTGGATGTAGCTGTCGAATTCTTCTTCTGTTAACAGCTCTAATGCTAATGCTGCCTGTTTTAAGGTTGAATTATCGGCAAATGCTTTTTTGGCAATTTTTGCTGCATTTTCATAGCCTATATGTGGATTTAAGGCAGTCACAAGCATTAAGGACTCATTTAGATTTTTGTCTATTTTTTCTAAATTAGGCTCGATTCCAATTGCACAGCGGTCATTGAAGGATAGGATGCTGTCGGCAAGCAGGCGGGCTGATTGCAGGAAATTATAAGCGATGACTGGCTTAAATACATTCAGTTCGAAATTCCCCTGACTTGCAGCAAACCCAATTGCTGCATCATTCCCCATCACTTGCACTGCCACCATTGTTACTGCCTCACTTTGCGTTGGGTTTACCTTTCCAGGCATGATAGAGCTTCCTGGCTCATTCTCAGGAATATTGATTTCACCAATGCCGCATCTTGGTCCACTTGCAAGCCAGCGGACATCATTGGCAATTTTCATCATATCTGCTGCTAATCCCTTCAACGCTCCATGTGCAAACGTTATTTCATCATGACTTGTTAATGCATGAAATTTGTTTTTAGCAGAAGAAAATTGTTTATTTGTGAATTCTGTTAATTTCTGACAAACTCGCTCTGAAAATTCCGGATGAGCATTTAACCCGGTTCCAACTGCTGTACCTCCAATTGCGAGCTCTCGTAAGAAAGGTAAACTTGCTGTAATCATGCTTTCTGATTTTTCAAGCATTCGGTGCCAGCCGCTGATTTCCTGCCCTAATGTTAGCGGTGTCGCATCCTGTAAATGGGTGCGGCCGATTTTAACAATGTCAGAAAATGCTTCCACCTTTTCCGCGAAGGTTTGCTTAAGCTTAGTAATAGCAGGTAGTACAACATCTTCTAGCTGTACAACTGCTGCAATATGTAGAGCTGTTGGATATGTATCATTGGAGCTTTGTGATTTGTTAACATCATCATTCGGATGTAGGCGGGTTTCTGTTCCCTTTTCAGCAAGCCATTTATTCCCTGCAAATGCAATTACTTCATTTACGTTCATATTTGACTGTGTGCCACTGCCTGTTTGCCAAACAACAAGAGGAAAATGCTCATTTAGACTGCCAGTGAGTATTTGATCAGCACCAAAGCAAAGCGCTTCCGTTTTTTCAGTTGATAAAAGCCCGAGTTCATTGTTAACAATAGCCGCGCTTTTTTTCAAAATAGCAAAAGCATGAATGATTTCAACTGGCATCTTTTCTTCACCAATAGGAAAATTTTCCTTGCTTCGCTGTGTTTGTGCACCCCAATAACTAGTAGCTGGGACTTTAATTTCTCCTATCGTATCCTTCTCTAAACGGTATTCCATTGACATTCCATCCTCTCTTAAAAAAAATTGTCTGTCTACCTACTATTATAAACGCTGATGACTGAATTTTCATATTTAATCTCTTAAAGAGGTTGTTTATGTTTTTTACAAATTTTGTATCCAATTAGTGACGAAAGGAAATACTTATACTAAGTAAAAGCTTTATTAAAAGAGGTAATTGCATGAGAATAATCCCAGCCCTATTTTCCATCATCATGCCTGGCTTTGGTCAAATCTACAATCGAGAATTAGTTAAAGGTATTATCTTTGTTATCTTAGAACATTTTGATAATATGCTTGGTAGAATCAATCAAGCGATAGCCCTTGACATTAATGGCTTTCACCAACAAGCAATAGACGCAACCAATTTTGAAGTAATGCTTTTTTATCCTGGCTTTTATGTGTATGCAGTATGGGATTCTTGGTTTTATGCACGCGAGGGGGGAGACAAGGCTAAAACCGCTATCCCTTTTATTATTGCAGGCTTTTTGGGAGAAATAGCTTCATTACTTGCCCCCAAAATTCCTTACCCTACACTCACTATCGGGATGTTGATGATTGTGCCGATGTTAATCGGTATGTATGTTTTTCGTGATCAATGATAATCTTCTTTCTATTTATTTCTGTGTAAGAGCTTCAATATGTTGAAATATATAAAAATTTTTTGACACCCTTTTGCCGCCATTTAAAAAGCCTTATCGCCCACCATAGTGAAGGACAATAAGGCTTTTGACTATCTTCTTTCTATAACAAACTCAAATTCTATGTCTTCACTCGCATTAAGCAAATGTTCTTTATGAACAGGTGCACCCCAACTGTCGTCACCACCGACGCCCATCTGCCTGCCTGCGATTGTTGCCACAGTATAATGAATGTTTGGAAGCTCATACACATGCTGTGCATTTTCAAGCTCAAATGCAGTATATGGAGAAAAATTACATTCTAGCGGTTTATTTACGTACGAGATATTGATGCCATGGCCGTGCTCGTTCGTTACAGATACAGACCTGACGCCTGTGCGATTTCCTGATTCCTGTGGCATTACATAGCCTGATAAGTTATCAGATACCTTTTGGTGGAAACGGCTTAGTTTGGCACCCGTTGCTCTATCGGAATAATTCTCTTCAGGTCCAAGAGCATACCAATGGGTCTGGCTGTATTCGGCTGGAAGCTTGAAGGACAAGGCAAATATCGGCAGCTGCGGCAATTTGTCAGCACCTTTATACACTGACTTCACATGAATACTTCCATTAGCCAAAACCGTATATATCACCTTCACTTCTATGTCTTCATGGACAGAAAAAGCATATGTGAAGGCAACACTAGTTTGACTGCTGCTTTCTTCCACCTGAATGTCCGTGCATTGCCTTGCAAGGCTTGCAGCATACCATAATCCAGAATGATAGCTTTGTGAATACCCTCTGTCATTATCTGTTGTTGCCCTCCAAAATAATGGAGCAGGAGGCATGGAAATCATTTCTTTACCTGCATAAGACAAGGATACTAGACTGCCAGATTGCTTGGAAAACATAACCGTAAAGTCCTTGCCATGTACACCAATATTAACATCACCATGGACTGTTTTTATTTCTCCTAGTGGTTGTGTTAGTTGTTTTTCCCCTATTTCATAAATATATTGCCCAAATGCAATTTCATAACCTGCATCAGCCCACAGTGTTTTCTCCTGCAAAACGAATGATGCCTGAATACAGTATTCACCTGGCGCTTCTGTAAGATTGGCAGGAAACGATACTGCGACATAACTAGAGCTTTGTGGCTGAACGGAAGCAGTCAATTTTTTCGTACTTATTTCATTTCCATTCAAAAACAGCTTATATAATAAGTGATAGTTTTCCGTATTAGTAAACAGGCTTTCATTTTTTATCAAAACCCCGTTCTGATCTGGAACAAGTTTGAAATCTTGGTACAGGAATTTCACTTCCTGCATTTTAGGTGATAATTTACGATCTGCATAAACAATTCCATTTGTGCAAAAACCGTAGTCTGTTGGCCTGTCATCGAAATCCCCGCCATATGCCAAATATTCCTTGCCAAACCGGTCCTTTTTATAGAGGGACTGATCAATATAATCCCAAATAAACCCGCCTTGGTACATTGGATATTTTTGCTCTAATTCTGTGTATTTGTACATTCCTCCAAGGGAATTTCCCATTGCATGCATATATTCACAGCTGATATAGGGCTTTTCTGGATTGTCTGTCAAGTATTTCTCAATATGCTCAGGCTTTGCATACATGCGGCTTTCCATATCACTTGCAGCATCGTATTGACGATTATGGAACACACCTTCATAGTGGACAAGCCTGCTTGCATCTTTGCTTCTGAAATAATTGGCAACATTTAAGATTACTTCGCCGGCATATGATTCATTTCCGCAGGACCAAATTAGAATCGATGGATGATTTTTATCACGATCTACCATGGAAATCGCCCTGTCCATTACAATGTCTTGCCACTCTGGCTTATTCCCTGGAATATTCCAGGAGGGTTCAACAGCTCCCATCTTTTGCCATGAGCCATGTGTTTCTAAATTCATCTCGTCAATAACATAAACACCATATTCATCACATAATTCATACCATAAGCTTTGGTTTGGATAGTGGGAGGTGCGGACTGCATTGATGTTATGCTCTTTTAATGTTTTGATGTCCCAGAGCATATCTTCCTTTGTTATCGCTCTTCCGTGTCTTGGATTAAACTCGTGGCGATTAACTCCTTTAAATACAATTCGTTCCCCATTCAATCGCATCACTTTATCTTTCAGCTCAAAATGTCTAAAGCCAAGTCTTTGCGGAACAACCTCCACAAGCTTGCCAGATTCATCAAAGACACTAACATATAAAGTGTATAAATGAGGATTTTCGGCGCTCCAAAGTTCTGGATTTTCCACTTCCATTTGAATTGTCCAAATGTTATTTTGCTCGGTTCCAGCTGCTGAAGATATTGTTTTTCCATTCTTGTCCGTAAGCTCTGCAACTACTTTAGACACAGCTTTTCCTTCAAGCTTCACATCTGCTGCCAAACTACCTAATGTATAGGTGTCGTTCAATTCTGGACGGACGTGAATATCTGCAACATGGATGGTTGGTACAGAATAAAGGTAGACATCGCGGAAAATCCCTGAAAATCTCCAGAAATCCTGATCCTCCAGCCAGCTTCCTGTACTGCGCTGATACACCTCTACTGCAAGCTTATTTTCTCCATCTGTTAAATACGGTGTCAACTCAAATTCAGCAGGTGTGAAGGAGTCTTCACTATAGCCGACAAATGAGCCATTCAGCCATACGAAAAACGCAGATTCTACCCCTTGAAAGGAAATATAAAGTGGTGATGCTTCCAAGTTTGCAGGCACTGTAAAGTATTTAACATAGCTTCCTACTGGATTGTGGTCTGTCGGAATTTCCGGCGGACGGATATCATGATGGCCATCCCAAGGATACATCGTATTCACATATTGGGGCTTCCCATATCCTTGCAGCTGAATATGGCCAGGCACAGATATATAATCCCAGCCTGAACAATCAAAATCTTGTTTATAAAATTCGCTTGGCCTTAAACTAGGATTTACTGCATAATGAAACTTCCAATCTCCGTTTAAAGAACTGCGGAGCTTCATCGGAGCTTGAGCTGTTGCCTCTTCTTTTGTTTCATAATATAAGTGGTCCGAATGTGCTTTAAGACGGTTAACTGCGAACACACTAACATCCTCGAGCCAATCTGTTGTCGGAATAATTTTTGGCATTTTTTTAACTCCTTCCATTTTTTACTACTTCACTGATCCCATCATGCCCGCAACAAAATGCTTTTGCATAATGAAGAAGATAAATGCTGCTGGTAATGTTGCAATGACAATTGCTGTCATGATAACACCGAAATCTGGAGAGTAACTTGATCC
>Ga0209463_1000234_pt1 | contig 51056 bp, 42 predicted proteins | sample AgamicMgSfrz_FD_187169 | JGI IMG/M metagenome (GOLD analysis project Ga0209463, IMG submission 187169) | Agave microbial communities from Guanajuato, Mexico - Mg.Sf.rz (SPAdes) (version 2) | ecosystem: Host-associated > Plants > Phyllosphere > Phylloplane/Leaf | place: Guanajuato, Mexico...
AAACTGTAAATGAGTCATAATTAATTCCTCCACACTGTTTTCGTCGCTGATAACATTGTTGCCAAAAGGAATTAATTTGACTCTTTTCTTTTTACACAATTATACGGACTTAATCAAAAGGGGTTTGAGACGAGCCTCTCTGTTACCTTTTCCTGCTAATTCTCTTGCTTACGGTTACTGAGGGCGCCCCTCTATTACCTTTTCCTGCTAATTCTCTTGCTTACGGTCACTGAGGGCGCTTCTCTATTACCTTTTCCTGCTAATTCTCTTGCTCTCGGTCACTGAGGGCGCTTCTCTATTACCTTTTCCTGCTAATTCTCTTGCTCTCGGTCACAGAGGCGCTTCTCTGTTACCTTTTCCTGCTCCTGCTCCTGCTCTTGCTCTTGGGCACAGAAGATACCTCTCTATTACCTTCCCAGCCTTCTTGATAATAAGGCCTTTGAGACGGGTTCACTTTCCCCATCCCTGCCTCCTCTCATTGAAAAAAGATTTTAACCTATAAATGAAAATAAGATTGCCTACCACCCTTCATCGGTTAATAGACAACCCTTACTCAATTTCGTTATCCTCTTAATAATACAGTGACCACTCCAATGAAAAATACCCCGCATAAACACCATGTATCTTGTTTCTTCCAATATACTCTTCTAAATGTAGATCGTTTTATTCCAGAATTGTATCCTTTAACGTCCATCATATTAGCCATATCCTCTGCTCTATTCAAAGAACTCGCAAATAAGGGAAGAAAAATGGGGACTAATGTTTTCATTTGCTGGAATAAGGATCCCTCTCCAAACTCTGTCCCTCTTGCTCTTTGGGCATCCATCACCTTTTGTGTTTCATCTAGTAAATTAGGAATGAAGCGTAAGGAGATGGATAACATGATGCTAATATCATCTACAGGAACCTTTACTAAACGCAATGGAGTTAATAGTTTATTTATCCCATCCGTCAAATCAATTGGTTTGGTTGTTAATGTTAAAACCGTTGATAAAAATACAATCATGACAAAACGACTGAAAATAAATACTCCATTTATTAAACCATATTCTGAAATCGTAATTGGTCCCCATTCTACATATACATTACTGCCAGAAGTAAATAACACCTGTAACATTACTGTAAATAGAATGAGCCATATCATTGGTTTTACTCCCCGCACATAAGTATGAAAAGGAACTTGTGATAAGTGCATGATAAACAGAGTAATTAACCATAAAAACAAGTAGGCTAGCCAATTATTTGCTATAAATAGCATAGCTATAAGTAAAACGACTGAAATCATCTTTGCCCGAGCATCTAGTTGATGAAGCCATGATTCCCCTGGGAAATACCTTCCTAAAATTAATTTATTCATACTAATCCCACCGCAACCAAAGCATCTGCTAGTTCTTCCAACGTTAAACACACATTTGGTAGTTTTATTCCTGTTTCCTGTTCAATCCTTCTTTGATAATGCCGAGCCTGCGGTATTTCTAGCCCCCAACTCTCCAATAAATCTGTATCTGAAAAGATTTTTTTAGTTTTTTCATATTTTAAAATTTTTCCTTGATCCATTAAAATAACTCGGTCTGCGTATAAAGCTACATCCTCCATATCATGAGTCACTAGAATGGTCGTTAAACCTTCTTGTTGATGCCAAGTAGAAATAAGAGACATTATCTCCTTTTTACCTTGCGGATCCAAGCCTGCACCTGGTTCGTCTAAGACAAGCACAGATGGCTCCATTGCTAGAATCCCCGCAATCGCTACTCTTCTTTTTTGCCCACCAGATAAGGAAAACGGTGATTTTGATAATATAGACGGCTCTAAACCAACTAGGTCTATTACCTTTTTTGCCTTTTCTTTCGCTTCTTCTAATGGAACACCAAAATTAAGTGGTCCGAAGCAAATGTCCTTTTCGACTGTCTCAGCAAATAATTGGGACTCTGGAAATTGAAAAACCATCCCTACTTGTTTTCGTATCTTTCGGATAGCGTCTTTTTGGTTAGAAGACTTGATTACTGTATTCCCTACACGAATACTTCCCTCGGATGGTAGAAGCAAGCCATTTAATGTCTTAAGTAAACTTGATTTCCCAGCACCAGTTCTCCCAATGAGCGCTGTAAAAGTTCCTGATTCAATTGTAAGATTTACGGAATTTAATACGTTTGGTTTGCGGATTGGTCCGATTTGATAATTTGCGGATACATCCTTTAATTCGATTTGCATATCCATAGCACCATTTCTTCTTCTGTCATGTATTTATCTGGAACCTTACGTTTTCTACTTTTCAATGCTTCTCTCAGTTTCTCTGCAAACGGCTTTTCTAGTGTTGAATCTGAAAAGAAGAGCTGTGAGGGGCTATCTACTGTTTTAATTCTCCCTCGCTCCATGACCATTACTTTGTCAGCATGTGCTGCTTCCTCCATGTCATGAGTAATAGATAGAATCGTCATTCCCTTATTTGTTAATTTACGTATCGTAGCCATTAATTCCTTTCGGCTTCTTGGATCTAACATAACAAAGGCTTCATCCAATATGAGTACCTTTGGCTCTAATGCTAGCATTCCTGCAATCGCAACTCTTTGTTTTTGGCCGCCTGATAATTGAGAAGGATCGGCCATACGATAATCGAGCATATCTACATCTAATAATGCTTTATCCACTCTTTCTCGCATTTCTTCATAAGACATATTTATATTTTCCAGTCCGAAAGCAACATCATCTTCTACCGTTGTTCCAATAAATTGATTTTCTGGATTTTGAAAAACAATCCCAATATGCTCAAAACTTTGCTCTTTCTTTGTAATCGATCCATTCAACTTAATTTTTCCTTCATCTAATTGAAGCAATCCAACAAGCAAATTCGCTAAAGTTGATTTACCACTGCCATTATGGCCAATAAGCGCCGTCCATTCTCCCTCTCTTAACTGAAAGGAAACGTCCATTACATTGCCTCTATCCTGCTTTTTATCATATCGAAAGCTTAATCCTTGCACTTCTAAAACAATTCCCAAACCAATCCCCCCTTATGGGAAAAGCACCAGTATTTTGCTTATCCGTTATATTTTTATCTAATAATGAAAGACATCGCTAACGATACTACTAGAAATCCATTAACGATAATTAAATTTTTGACTGCTAAACTAAATGTTTTTGATTTAACCTGGATTTGGTTAAAAATCCGAATATGCTTATATACTGGTAATATCGCTATTAAACTTATTAATGCAATAGCTGGTAATAGGTGAAGAAATACAGAGATCAGTATCGCAACAAAGGATCCAGCATAAAGGCCATTATATAACCATAAAGAATATTTCTTTCCTAAATAAAATGGTAACGTGAAACGATGGTTCTTTATATCGTCTTCCACATCACAAATATTATTTGCCAGCATTAGGTTTGCAATCGTAAACATACACGGTAAGGATACAATGATAATTTCTATTATTTTTATAATGTTCACTTGCAGCATAATCATTTCCTGTTCCCATACTAATGATGCAATACCATAATCAAATGCGTTTACATACACTGTTAGAAAGACGATTCCAAATCCCATTGTTACGCCAGAAAATAATTCTCCTAAAGGCATTCTTGATAAAGGAATTGGTCCAAACGTATACAAAATGCCAATACAAAAGCATATAAAACCAATCAAAAGCACCAATAATCCCGTTTCCACTGTGAGCCAAACGCCTAATCCCGTCGCTGTTAAAAAGAGTGTTAAAATCGTTGCGATAACCGTACTTTCTTTTATTCCCTCTTGCCCAATCACGTTTTTTTCTTTCCTGTATTCATCACTATTTGCTTTTCGATAATCCATATAATTATTAATGGCTGTTGTTGTTAAATCAAAGATTAACATGGAGCTAAAAAATATAAGCGTGTTTTTCCAATGGAGTGCTTCATAACGGTATAATACGAATAATATTCCGATAAAAAATGGGAATATACTAGCTATTTTTGTTTGTATTTCTACTAACTTTAAAAATGAACGAATCGACATTCCTAATGACCCCTTTCTTCCTTATTAATTTGCTAATTTAAATTTCTCATTCGTTAATGTAAATTTACCTTTTAGTCCTGATGTTAAGTAAACTTCTTTATCTTTGGTTACAAAAATGGCTTCCATTCCATCCATTTGTTCTACTGCTTTTAACCCTTCTTCTACCCCTTTTATAAATATTGTTGTAGAGTAGCCGTCACCATCGAATGACTTATCGGAAACAATCGTTATACCAGCAACATCATTATTTACAGAGTAGCCAGTTTTGGGACTAAGAATATGATGGTATTTCACTCCATCTACCTCTAAATACCGTTCATATATCCCAGATGTAACAATGGAGGTATTGCTTTCTTCCATTTTCCCTACCATTTCTCCCCTATCAGAAAAAGGATCCTGAACCCCAACTTCCCAGGGTTTTCCAGAAGGATTCATTCCTTTTACATAAATGTTTCCGCCTAGATCAACAATGGCAGATTTCACGCCATTATCGTTTAATACTTTAACAACTTCGTCTGTTATAAACCCTTTTGCTATGCCTCCTAAATCCAACATCATTCCTTGTTCCGGCAAATATATTGTTTGGTTTTCTTCATTTAATTCTATCTTTGAATAGTTAATAAAAGGGAGAACGGCATCTATTTCTGATTGCGTTGGCTTTTTCTCGTCTGGGAATCCAATATGCCACAAATTAGTTAACGGACCAATTGTTATATCAAAGTCCCCTCCTGAGTAACCACTATATTCTTTTCCTGCTTTCACTAAATGGTAGATATCATCTGGTACTTGAAGTGGCTTACGACCAGCATTTTCATTTATTTCATCCACAATAGAGCCCTCTTCGTTCACCGTGATTTGGCTTGCTAATAACTCTATTCGATCAAACACTTGATCTAATACGGCTTCCTTGTCCTTATCATAGATTTTAATCGTAACTACTGTTCCCATTAAAAATTCCGTTCTTTTATATGGGGTACTAGTTACTCCTGCATCAGATTCCTTTTGCTTGCCACAGCCTACTAGTAAAAGGAGGGAAAGAAAAAGGATCACCGCCATTTTAAATTTATTCATTCAAATCATCCCTTCTATGAATATCACATTATGGTTGTTTTATTTTTTTCTATAATCCATATAATTTGTTATTATTTTCACAATGTGAATTTTTTCACATTTATAACACCGTCATTTTATCATTGCTTTCTGCCACTGTCTATCGACTTTTTAGTGGACAAAAGCCTATAAAACAGCCGATTTACGGATTAACCATTGTCTTAATAGTGTTTATCAGCACCTTCTTAAAATATGGAGAATTTATGACAAAAATACTCTGTTTATAAATGTTTCGAAAATGTGAACAATCGAAATTTTAAATTGTATACATTCTATGAAGTCCATAGACAGATATAAACCACATTGTTATATTAGTATTGTTCAAAACTTCACAAAAAAGTAATTAACTATTAAGGGAGTGAATAGGAAGAATGGACAAAAAAAATATTGTCATAATCGGAGCAGGTTATGCAGGCGTTCATGCCGCAAAAAAACTTGCTAAAAAGTATAAAAAAGATGATTCAGTTTCCATTACACTTATAGATAGACATTCCTATCATACAATGATGACTGAATTACATGAGGTTGCTGCACATAGAGTAGAGCCGGATGCTATTCAATTTGATTTACGCCGTTTATTTAATCGCACAAAGGTTAAATTAGTTACAGACAACGTTAAGCATGTTGATTATCAAAGCAAAGTAGTTACAACAGAGCACGGTCAATTTTCTTTTGATTATCTAATCTTAGGAATGGGTGGCGAACCAAATGATTTTGGAACACCTGGAGTACAAGAAAACGGCTTTACCCTTTGGTCTTGGGAAGATGCTGTTAGATTAAGAGAACATATTGAAAAGATCGTTCGTAAAGCGGCTACTGTTCACGATGAAGCTACAAGAAAAGCCATGCTGACCTTTACTGTTTGTGGTTCTGGGTTTACGGGAATCGAAATGGTTGGGGAACTTATTGAATGGAAAGAAAGATTAGCGAAAGACTATAAACTAGATGCAAATGATATTACTTTATATGTTGTAGAAGCTGCTCCTACTATATTAAATATGTTAGAACGCAGAGATGCTGATAAAGCAGAAAGCTACATGGTGAAGCAAGGAGTTAAAATCTTAAAAAGCGCTCCAATTGTTGAAGTCAAAGAAGATGCTATCGTACTAAAATCCGGCGAAGAGCTACCAACTTATACACTTATTTGGACAGCGGGTGTTCGTGCAAATTCTGATACAAAAGATTACGGCATGTCAGCTGGAAGAGCCGGTCGCTTAAAAGTAAATGCTCATATGGAATCAGAAGACTATAAAGATGTTTATGTAGTTGGTGACTTAGCATATTTTGAAGAAGAGCCTGGAAAGCCTACTCCACAAATTGTTGAGGCCGCTGAACAAACTGCTATGACTGCAGCTAAAAATATTATTGTAGAAATTAGCGGTGGGGAAAAGGAAGAATATGTAGGAAAGTACCATGGTGTTATGGTTTCCATCGGAGCAAGATACGGTGTTGCTAATTTAAGTGGTATTCATCTAAGCGGTTGGTTTGCAAACTTCATGAAGCATATGGTTAATCTATATTATTTCTTTGGTATCAGAAGTGGCTATTATATGTATCAATATGTAATGCATGAATTTTTCCATACAAAAGATAAACGTAATATCTTCCGCGATTTCTTAACACGCTATGGCAATGTCCTTTGGAGCTTACCTTTACGCGTATTTGTTGCAGGTTTCTGGATAATAGAAGCATGTGCAAAACTGTGGGGAGAATCAACATGGAAAGATTCTATTTCCAGCTGGTCAAAGGTTCCAAACCTATTTAATGGTCTTGGAGAAGATTCTTGGTTAACTGCTACAAGTGTTAAAATGCCTTTCGAATGGTTACAAACTGCTACAAGTGGTGCTAGTGAAGCGGCAACTTCTACTGATTTTGCAACACCAATTTTAAGTAAAATGCCATTCTGGTTCGAGTGGATTATGAAAATCATGCTTCCAACACCAGAAGTTGCACTATTCATGCAAAAAATGATGATCTTTATTGAGTTAGCAATCGGATTAGCAATTCTTGCTGGTTTATTCACATGGTTAGCAAATGCTGCAAGTGCTGCATTCTTAGTAATGTTCACTTTATGTGCAATGCTTGGATGGGATAAAGTATGGGCATTACCAGCATCTATCGCTTTAATGAATGGATCTGGTCGTACATTTGGATTAGACTACTGGGTTGTTCCTTTCCTTCAAAGAAAATTGGGCGACTGGTGGTACGGAAAAGAACGAGCGATATATAAAGACTATAAATAATTGACAATATGCTAGAAACATAGGGAATACAATGTTCTCCATGTTTCTAGCAATCCTTTGAATCAGTAAAGGAGAAAAAAGAATCTATTGGATTTTATTCTTTAACCGTTTTATAAACCTTAAGCTTTTAAACCAGTAGGTTGCTTTCCGCGGGAGTCTCGCATATCAGCTCCAATCAACCTGTTTAACAATAGGGTAAGTTATAGAATAAAGAATCTGCAAATACCTATTCTTTTTTGTCCTGTACTGATTAATAGGTATCAGTATTCGTTTAACCTACAATCAACTTATTTATAGGAATAATTATATTCGCAAGAATGGAAGTTGAGAATATGACGAAAAATCAACGCCTTGTATATATAGCACTACTTGCATCTCAAGCGGTAATTATAAGCTTATTGGAACGGGCTATCCCTTTTCCCTTTGCATTTGCTCCAGGAGCAAAACTTGGATTAGCAAATATTATTACATGCTTGGCGTTATATACACTTTCTACAAAAGATGCCTTTAAAGTAGTCGCAATTAGACTTTGCTTGGCAACATTATTAGGAGGAACGCTTTCTACTTTTATGTATAGTGCTAGTGGAGCTCTCTTAAGCTTTATCGGCATGTGGGGTGCGAAACAACTTGGAACAAAACGAATTAGCTTAATCGGTGTAAGTACCACCGGAGCAATTCTTCATAATATTGGACAATTAGCCGTTGCAGGTTTTGTGGCACAAACATGGACTGTATTCTTATATTTACCTGTTCTATCCTTTATCGGGATCTTATCGGGAATAGCCATAGGGATACTAGCCAACTATTTAATCACACATGTAGAAAAACTACAATATTATCGAGATTTATCGGAAATAAACGAATCTAGTAATGAAAGAGGTTAGACTATGCGTGTACATCAAATGTGGGATACGTATCCAGAATTAAAAAATGACTTGTCTAAAGTACTTCAATTAATTAAAAGTAATATTCGTGTTCGTGATAAAGTAGTTGAAAAGACGATTAAGGATTTAATCTATTCCGGCGGCAAGCTACTTAGACCTGCCTACTCCCTGCTTTGTTCACAAATAGGTCCTTCAAAAGATAAAGGTCGTGCGGTTGCTGTGGCAGCGGCATTGGAAACATTGCATATGGCAACACTAATCCATGACGATGTCATTGATGAATCACCAACACGACATAACATTCCAACTATCCATGCTCATAACGGGAATAAGTTTGCCATCTATGCAGGTGACTATCTATTCTGTGTTTGTTTTACAATTTTATCTAAGCACGCAACATCTCTTTCCCATTTAGAATTCAATGCCCGCAGCATGGAAAAAATCTTAAGCGGAGAGCTAGATCAATTAAATGCTCGTTATCAATCTACTGTTACTGTTAAAAATTATTTAACAAGAATCTCCGGAAAAACAGCTCAGCTTTTTGCCGTAAGCTGCTATTCCGGCGCAATCGAGAGTGAAGCAAGCAGACCACTCGCTATGAACGCTTGGAATATGGGACATTATATTGGCATGGCTTTTCAAATAATGGATGATATTCTAGATTATAAAGGAGATTCTCAAACATTAGGAAAGCCTGTAATGGCAGATATTAAGCAAGGTCATTACAATTTGCCACTTATCTATGCAATCCAAGCAAACCCTAAAGAGCTTATCCCTCTTTTAGATAAAAAAGATGCTTTGACTGACGAGGATATGCAGCTAATTTCTGAGCTTATAACTAAATACAAAGGAGTTGAAAAAGCAGAACTCCTTGCGAAAAAGTATACGGAAAAAGCCATCAAACAACTAAGTAAATTACCTGAAGGAGATTACAAAAACCATCTTTATGAAATTACTACTAGCTTATTAAAAAGGAAGGTTTAATGTGCTCTTTACCATAATCCGAACCCAGCCATTGCAAGCCAATCGGCATGATGGGTTCGGATTTTGCTTATCAGCTTCCTTCTCTTTTATAATTATCTTTAAACTCCCAAAAACCTGGAACACTATTTAAATCATATTGGTAGGCAGATTGTATTAACATTATTTTTAGCTCTTGAGAAAGATCTGCCATATCATTTGGATTTGTTCTTTTCATTAATTTATTGACCTTTGGCTCAAACAGTTTAATTAATTCATTTAGTACTTCTGGATCTGCTTTGGCTCTTTTCACCATCGTATACATATCTGTCATTTGGCATTTTCCTTTCGTTGATTTTGATCAATTTTCTTCCATTCCTTAAGAAGTTCGTCCATTTTTTTGTCTAATCGAAGCAGAACAAATAATGATAAAGTTAGCGGAAAACCAAAATTACTGATCATTGTCATCCATTGAGTCATGTCTATTAATTCCATCTTCCTTCCTCCTTTTGTTAATAAATGAAAGAATACGTTTTAAAGCTGTTTTTCTCGTTTTCGACACATATTGCTGGGACGTACTCAGTATTCGGGCAATTTCTGTATCCGTTAATTTATAAAGGTAAGCATAGGTAAGAATCGTTCGTTGTGATGGGGTCAGGCCAAGAATGGCTGAATATATCGTTTCATCTGAAATATATTCCTCCATCCCAGAACGTAAATCTTCTTTCTCCACTAGCCATTCCATTTCTGCCTCCCTATCATTTAGAGACATGTCCCTCTCTCCTCCTTCTTCCTTTTCAGTCAGTATTAAAGGAAACCTTTTCTGATATGTCGTTGCATTTTTATTAAAATTAATGGTCCTATACTCCATCGAAGAAGTGATATAAGAAATAAACCGAATAGTAAAGAAATGTTTTTTAAAGGCTTTATCCACTTTTTCTTTGTTTTCCTTTGTTGGACATTCGATCGCTTTCTTTAATAGATGAACATTTACCTTTTTTTGCAAAAAACTCCTTACAATTGGATTGCTTAATAATGATTTGTTTTCCTCTAAAAACGTGGTATATGCTTCTGACTGTGAAGAACGCCATTCCTTCATATTTTAAACCTCCTAAAAGGAACATATGTTCTATTTTTGTTGTAAAAAAAGGGACTAATCAATATTAGCCTCTTTTTGACTAGATAGGTTATTTTTACCTCCTTCTATTTATATAAAGAAAGGTTCGACGCAAAAATAACAACCACTTGTCCTAAATTCATTTAATCGTTTACAGACAACTTTATATCAAAGATAGCATTGTCTATATTTTCTTCCAATACGACAAAAGTCCAGTTTTTTGCTACTATTTTCGTAAATTGCTGAAAAGATTCTTTCGATAAAGTTATTGTCCCGAGTATTTCTCCGCGGTCTTCATAATCTCTTCCTTCCGCTAATTGATATTTCAATAATAAAAGCCTTTTTAGTGCTCCTTTAGTCAAAAAGGTTATTTCATAATCATCTGCAATAATCGCTTTTACTCCTGCTTTGTTTTCTTTATAATAGGAGAAAAGTGTTTCCCAATCCGGCAACCCATTTCCACAATTTTCAAAGAAAGCAAAATCATCCGTTTCGAGGGCTTGGATAATCTCTTCTTCCATAAATCCTTTTCCTTTCACTTGTTCCAACATAATTGCAAAATTGAGTGCTACTCTAATCACTAAAATCCTACTCCCTTCAAGTTTCCTATTGATTTCATTACATGAAAAAGATAAAGTGGAACTTCCACCAGTGAGGGTTTTCCTTTATCCCCACTGATGTTTAGTTGAACCAATCGGACCTTTAATCTCCCACCTATCTTCATTGAATGCTCATAAGCTTACGATTGACTTTTACTGTCCGTTAAGAGTGGGGTAAATTGGTAGAAACACTTCCAGTAAACAGCTTTCTTTTTGCCATTGTCTGAATAGTTTAAGTATAATCTATTTTGAAAGGAGTTAGGAGAATGATTACACAAAATCCATTTGTTCCATTTAGTGTTGCCATGGTTACCCCTTTTGATCAAAAAGAAAAGCTGTCGCTTAGTGGTATCTATTCATTAATAGATTACTATAAACAGAACCATGTCCCAGCTCTTCTTATTAGTGGTTCTACAGGAGAACAACATTCAATGACAATCGAAGAACGACAGATTCTCTATCAGGAAGCAAAGTCAGCGGGGAAGGATAATCTTCTTCTCATTGGTGGAGTTGCTGCCGTAAGAACAACAGACGCCATACGATTAGCGGAAGCTGCCCAAAGAGAAAAATTGGATGGAATTATGCTTGGATTTCCTCCCTATTTACGTATGAGTCAGCTAGAAGCAGCGGCTTATGTGAAAAAAGTTTGTACTGTTACTGATTTACCTATTATGCTCTATAACAATCCACCCCGGACTGGATTTAACCTAGAATTAAATACCCTATATCATTTAGTAGAGAAGTATCCTCAGATTAAAGCTTTAAAGGAGGCAGGAAATCCTAGCAATGCTCCGCTAGTCAAAAAGGAGCTTGGCTCTTCCTTCTCTGTTTTAACAGGATTTGATTTACATCTTTTCGATAATATGCAAAACGGATATGATGGAATTACTAGTGTAATAGGAAATGTTTTTCCAAAAGAAATGCAACAAATTGTCGAATTGATAAAACTAGAAGAGTGGGCATTCGCAAAAGAACAATTCTCCAAATTACTCCCAACCGTACATACAATCTTAGAACTTGGAGCATTGCGAGCTATAAAATATGTCCTAACGGAAAACAATATAGAAGCTGGAATTTGCAGAGAGCCATTATCTCCTTTGAGTAAACAAGAAAAGAAAATAGTAATGGCTGTTTGGCAAAACCGAGAAGTACTATGAGAAAAAATGCTGACTTATTCTGAGGACACTGAAAAACTGGCTAGATAATGATGATGGGCAATAGCCACTTTTTAAATATAAGATGATGGATTTGTTTTCCGAGGCGTCCGCTCGCTTTCCATGGGGCGAGCGCCAAGCCTCCTCGTCACTACGTTCCTGTGGGGTCTTGGACTTTCTCGCAGCTCCCATAAGAGTCGAGCGAACGCCTCTCCAAACCAACCTTATTTTTACTTTCAAACATGCTTGGTCTTAATTTCGTTCGAAAAAAAGACTTTTTCAGTGGTCTCCTAATTCTGCTCTTTTTTACTTTACTGTTTTTAGGGTAGTATAGAGTCTCTTCACTTTTAATTGGGTTCATCACGAGCATTGCAACAATACGCTTTACGAGGAACCATTTTTTTCAATCGACAGACAAGCATATCATTTGGCACTTTCCCTCTCTCTGTTTTAATCTAAAATAGACAATAATCCACCTTTTTAGTGGAATAAGGAGATGATTTTGCATGAAAATTACTTATCATGGTCAATCCGCGATTGAAATTAGTACAGAAGGAAAATCATTCATTATTGATCCGTTTATTAGCGGAAACCCTTCAGCCACAACAAAAGTGGAGGACGTGAAAGTAGACGCTGTTCTATTGACCCATGCACATATGGATCATATTCTCGATGCCGCACCAATTGCAAAAGCAAATAATGCCCCAGTTATCGCTAATCCTGAATTAGCTGCCTATATGGCCTGGAAGGGTGTCGAAACAATTGGCATGAATATCGGGGGAACAGTCGATTTAGGCTTCGCTAAAGCAAAAATGACACATGCATTCCACAGCTCTGGGATTATTGATGAAGAAAATAAAAATATCTTGTATGGCGGAATGCCAGCTGGATATATCATTGAAGCAGAAGGAAAAGTGTTACACCATGCTGGAGACACTGGACTTTTTAGCGATATGAAGATGATTGGTGATAGACATCATTTAGACGTCGTGTTTCTACCAATCGGAGACCATTATACAATGGGGCCAGAGGATGCGCTACAAGCAGCCGAATGGTATCAAGCCAAATTAGTTATTCCTATCCATTACAATACATTCCCTGCTATCGAGCAAGACGCTAAGGCGTTTGTGAATAAACTAGAAGAGCTCGGTTTAAAAGGAAAAGTATTAGAACTGGGTGAGACATTCGAATTATAATAAAAAAACTAACCATCAGTGGAGGGTTCTTATCCCCGCTTATGGTTAGTTTCCACTTATCCTTCACAAACTTGCACATACTAAGTCTGTCGACACCTATACGCTATCTTCAATATTAGTAAGCAGTCCAGCCACCATCTGCCGTAATGACTGTTCCATTTAAGAAGCTTGAATCATCCGATGCTAAAAACAAGGCAACCTTTGCAATTTCTTCTGCACTACCAGCTCTTGGGTTTATAGCCATACCTAGTTGCTGTTTTGCCGCTCCATATTGATTGATATTTGTCATCGAAGCACCAATATTTGTGATAACTGCTCCTGGAGCAATCGCATTACATCTAATCCCTTTATCTGCATACATAAAACCAGTATTTTTCGTAAAACCAACAACCGCATGCTTACTAGCCGTATAGGCTGCACCTGCACGAGCGCCATATAATCCTCCAGCAGAAGCGATATTTACTATGATGCCACCTTGTTGCTCTAAAAATAGTGGCAATACTTTTCTAGTAGAACGCATGACACTCGTTGTATTAACAGCAAAGATTCTATCCCATATTTTATCCTCAATATCCGCTGCTGGCTCCATATTGTCCATAATCCCAGCATTATTCACTAATATATCTACTTTTCCAAAAGTATCAACTGTTTTATCAATCAACTGCTGGATATCGTCTTCTAACGCTACATTTGTTTTTAATGCTACTGCATTGCCACCATTATTTTTAATTTCTTGAACTGTAGCCTCTGCGCCTTCTAAATTCAAATCAGAAACAACAACACTCGCTCCTTCTTTTGCATAAATGAGAGCAATCTCTTTCCCCATCCCAGATGCTGCACCTGTAATTACTGCAACCTTGTCTTGTAATTTCATTTTTAAACCCACTCCTTCTATTGAAATCGCTAACATTAATAATTGAATTATTTAACGTATTCACTACTCTTATAGTATAATTTTATTAAAATGACCTATTCAATCAGCAAAAAAGGAAGATATGTATCTTATTGAACAAACGAGTAGGATTTTGTTTTATTACTCAAATTCTTTGAAGTAGTAGGGAGGTTTATGTGATGAAGACAAACGAAACTAACTCTGATAGAAGAGTGAAAAAATCAAAAAAAGCATTAAAAAACGCCCTTATCACTTTAATGGATCAAAAGGACTTTAAAGATATCACCATAACAAATATTGTCGAGCATGCAGATGTTAATCGCGGAACCTTTTATCGCCATTACCAGTACAAAGAAGATTTACTAGAGGATCTAACAAATGATGTTCTAGCAGATTTAATTTGGGCTTATCGCTTTCCCTATGTTCATCTAGAAACCTTTGATATATCTACATTAACAGCTAAATCAATTAAAGTATTTGAACATGTGCAAAGGCATGCCTTGTTTTATAAGTTAGTCTTCTCTTCTGATTTCCTGTACGATTATCGATTACGTATCTATCAAACGTTAAAAAAAGTAAATAATGAAGATTTTGAGTATGCCCTAATAGATCCAAAAATTAACCGAAACCTTCATATCAGTTATCAAGCCAATGCAATTGTTGGCATGATCATGGAATGGGTCAAGGAGGACTTTTGTTATCCTTCTGAATATATGGCAGAACAATTATTAGCATTTATTAATACGACTAATTCTCCTCCATCCAAAATTAAAATATTAAGTTAATTTTTCTTAGCTTAGCCTATAAAAAGAAGGTTGGTATCAGCTACATTTTTAGCATATCAGCCTAATTTCTGTTTTATGAGCTAAGCTTGCTTGGATATCAGCCAAACTTTCGATTTATCAGCCAACTCTGCTTGAATATCAGCCAAACTTTCGATTTATCAGCCAACTCTGCTCAGATATCAGCCAAACTTTCGATTTATCAGCCAACTCTGCTTGAATATCAGCCAAACTTTCAATTTATCAGCCAATTCAGCTCGGATTTCAGCCAAACTTTCAATTTATCAGCCAATTCAGCTTGAATATCAGCCAAGCTTTCAATTTATCAGCCAACTCTGCTTAGATATCAGCCAAACTTTCAATTTATCAGCCAATTCAGCTTGAATATCAGCCAAACTTTCGATTTATCAGCCAACTCTGCTCAGATATCAGCCAAACTTTCAATTTATCAGCCAAAGCTCCTTCTCCCAACAACACAGACAAAAATAGAGCTGCCCCTCGAAGGACAGCCCTTATCATTACATTACTTTTCTTTCTTCTTCCCATTGAGCAATTTCTTTCACTCTTGCTTCTACTTGCTCTGGTATAAGACCATTGTGTTTTACATAGAAGTTTCTTGGATGTGTGCGGCACTCATGGCTGCAGCTTCTCATATACTTCTCTTCATTTTCTTCACTGCATAACATTTTACGGTTACACTCTGGATTTGCACAGTTTACATATCTTTCACATGGCTCTCCTGTAAAGAAGTCACGTCCAACAATGACATGTTCTTTTTGATTGACTGGCACACTTATTCTTTGGTCAAACACATAGCATTGACCATCCCAAAGTTCGCCTTGTACTTCTGGATCTTTTCCGTAAGTTACAATTCCACCATCTAATTGACTTACATCTTCAAATCCCTCTTTTAGTAACCAGCCAGAGAATTTTTCACATCTTACTCCACCAGTACAGTAAGTAAGAATTTTTTTGCCCTCTAGCATGTCTTTATTTTCTTTAATCCATTGCGGTAATTCTCTAAATGTTTCAATCTCTGGCTTAATAGCGCCTCTGAAATGACCAAGATCAAATTCATAGTCATTACGAGCGTCAATCACAATTGCGTTAGGATCTTGCATTTCCTTATAAAATTCTGTTGGCTTTAAATGCTTACCAGTTATCTCAAGTGGATCTACATCATCTTCTAAGCTTAAATTAACTAATTCTTTTTTATGACGCACATGCATTTTCTTAAAAGCATGACCATCCGCTTCATCGATTTTAAAAATAGTATCGCTAAAACGCGGATCCTGTCTCATTGCTTCTATATACTTATCTGTTTGCTCTACCGTACCAGAAACCGTTCCATTGATTCCTTCATGCGAAATAAGAATACGACCTAGTAATCCTAACTCTTTACAAAGGGTTAAATGCTCTTTTGTGAACTCTTCAGGATTGTCAATTGGCACATATTTATAATAAAGTAAAACTCTATATTCACTCATTTTTCAACACCCTATTCTAAACAATTTATCAATCTATACTTAACTATACAATAAAAGTGACAACAGTAAAAACTCATTACTCCTATTTATTCATTAGGATTCCAACAAAGAATTCTATCGATTAAATGGCTTAAAAGCAACAAAGTTAGCAGCTATATGAAATTAACACAAATGATATAAAAAATGTAGGTACACAAACAAAAAGAGACTTCATAAAATCGAAATCCCTTCCTGCTTAGATTTATAATAGTAATTATAATATAACAAAATGTAAAAAGAAAGAAGCACATTTTACCTTCTAAGGAAATCTGACGTCAAAATGATTTTCCTTTTATTCCTTGACTCGATGGTCTATGGTCCCTCTAAGCTATTTAAAAATAACGAGTATACTAAATAAATAGAGTTAATAATACTTAACATACTAATTTCTTCAATTATTGGTGATTTAAAATCAGAATCGCTTTTATCACTAACAAGAATGATTTCTTCTGCATTTCTTGCCAAAAAAGAATCTTCTCTCCCAGTTATCGCCACTATAGGGATTCCCTGTCCTTTTAATACTTTCACCAAGCGAACGATAAATCTTGTATCACCTGAAAAAGAAATAACTAAAGCAAAGTCTCCTTTTCTAAGAGAAAGAGCGTCCGAGATTTGATTTTCATGATTACTATATGCCGTTACATATTTTCCTAACCTTATAAATTTAAACTGTGCATTACGAGCTAAAAGATGAGAGAAAGTTACTCCAAAAAAGGCAAGCTTTTCTGCTTCATGAATCCTTTTTATCACACTCATTAAGTTTTTTGACTTCATTAATTCTTTTGTTTGTTCTAAGGAATATGTTAAATCATTAAAATACTCATTCAGTCTTTCTGGATAGAAACTATCTTTCATCTTATCCAAATTAAGCTCTGTATGATTAAACTCAATAAACGTCCTTGCATATTCTTTTAGTTCCTTAAAAGAAATATCATCAAAACGTTTACAGAAACGTGTAATAGTGGCTGGAGATGTATGACATGCATCGGCTACTTCATATATCGATTTATTTGGGAGTTCATACGTATTTCTCAAAATGTACTCCGCGATAACAATATCTGAATTTGACTGATCAGTGGAGGATTCAATAAAGTTTAACAGCTTTGCTATAAAATTATACATTTGATCGACCCTCTTCTACTTTATATATATCTTATTTATCTGTCTTTCTCAAAAAAATTTCATATTATGAAATTTTTTAATACTTACTATGTTGTCTTGTTAGTATAACTTATGAAAACGAAAACAAAAATAAATTCGAAACTTAGGAGTGGAATTTATGAAAAAATTCAATGTACTAGTTGTCGGTGGTGGAAGTACTTGGACACCTGGACTATTAAAGGGGATTTGCGCTCGTCAAAAAACATTTCCTATCAATAGATTAGTAATGTTTGATGTAAATGAAAATCGTCAAAAAACAATCGGTGAATTTGCAAAGATTTTATTTCAAGAAGAGTATCCAGAAATAAATTTTGATTATACAGTTGATAAAGAAAAGGCATTCGCTGAAGACATTGACTTCGTCTTTGTTCAAATGAGGACTGGCGGCTATGCAATGAGAGAAAAAGACGAAAAAATCCCTTTAAGCCTAGGTTTAATTGGACAAGAAACATGCGGTCCTGGAGGATTTGCATATGGAATGCGCTCTATCAGCGATATGGTTCAGTTAGTAAAGGATATTCGTGAGAAGAATAAAAATGCATGGATACTAAACTATACGAATCCTGCTGCAATCGTTGCTGATGCCCTTCAACGTATTTTTCCTGAAGATAAAAAAATTCTAAATATCTGTGATCAACCAGAGAACCTTCTTCGTTCCTATGGACGTTTGTTAGATAAAGATCCAAGAGAATTTGATCCAGTATATTTTGGTCTTAACCATTTTGGTTGGTTTACCCACCTTTATGATCAACAAGGCAATGACCTACTCCCTGAATTAAGAGAATTGATTTTAGAAGGTGGTTTCCGTCCAGTTGATTATGAGCAACGAGATAAATCATGGTTAGAAACATATGCAATGGTTGAACAAATGGTAAGAGACTTTCCAGATTATTTACCTAATACTTATTTGCAATACTACCTATATCCAGATAAGGTTTTAAATAAGCTTAACCCGTCCTATACAAGAGCAAACGAAGTAATGGATGGTAGGGAAAAACGCGTATTTGAAGAATGTAATCGAATTATTTCTGTTGGCTCTGCAAAGGATTCTCATGTTGTTCATAATGATGCACACGGAGAATTTATCTTAATTGTTGCAGAATCTATTGCATTTAACAAAGGAGACAATTTTGTAGTAATCCTAAAAAATGATGGCATAATCGACAACTTGCCACATGATGCAATGGTTGAAGTAGCTGCAAGCTTAACAGCCAACGGACCAAGACCTTATGCTGTTGGAACGATTCAAACCTTCTATAAAGGATTAATCGAAGGACAATATGCATATGAAAGACTAACAGCTGAAGCTTATATAGAAGGCTCTTATCAAAAGGCATTACAAGCCTTAACCTTAAATAGAACAGTAGTATCAGCTCTAAAAGCTAGAGAAGTCTTAGATGCACTGATCGAGGCAAATAAAGAGTATTGGCCAGAACTAAAATAATCGATATTTAAGAATAATTAATTTTCAAAAAAACATTTAAACTAGAGAGTAATTTCTCTCTAGTTCCTCTTCCATAAAACGGAATACGCTTACATTTTTTTAGTAATAGTTATATCCTTTTTAGTATTTTTATAAGAATTCTAACGACATAGACAAGAAAAACTTGCACTAAGTTTACTTCAAAGATTTTTATTAGAGTCACCAATTAATTATTGAAAGGAGTCTTACCATGAAAAAAATCTTTTCTTTCGATTTTTTCCAACGAGTGGGAAAATCATTTATGGTTGTAATATCCTTATTGCCTGCTGCTGGTTTGTTAATGGGGATAGGCATAAGTTTGCAATCTCCTTATTTAATAGAATACCTGCCTTTTCTAGAAGCTTCTGGATGGCAAACTTTCGCTTCTTTAATGAAGGGAGCTGGAAATGCTATTTTTTCTAATCTCGGTGTTCTATTTGCAGTAGGAATTGCTGGTAGTTGGACTGGTGGAAAAGCAGCCGCTGGCATGTCTGCCTTTGTTGGTTATCTAGTAATGCACACAGTGATTGGGATTATTCTTGGTATTACGCCAGAATCTGCCGCTTCTGTTCCTGGCTATACAACAGAGCTAGGTATCCCAACCCTCCAAATTGGGGTATTTAGTGGAATTATTATGGGGTTTGTTGCTGCTGCATTATATCAGAAATTCCATGATTTCGAACTGCCAGAAATGTTATCCTTTTTTGCGGGAGCTAGGTTTGTCCCCATCGTAACTGCTGGAGTCTCTATTGTCATTGCAAGTCTGTTAGCGTTTATTTGGCCATATATTCAAGATGGAATTTTCACTTTAGGTAAAGTTTTATCTGGTGAACACACGCCACCATTTTATATGTTCATCTATGGAGTTGTAGAGCGTGGATTAATTCCATTTGGATTACATCATATATTCTATATTCCTATTCGCTTTTCAGAAGTTGGCGGAAGCTACACAACGCTTGCGGGACAAATCGTCTCAGGGGATACAGCCATGTATATGGCTCAATTAGCAGATAAACAAGTAAATGCTGCGGTGGAAATTACTGCTGGACGATTTATGGCTGGGAAATTTCCATTCATATTATTTGGAATACCTGCAATTGCCTTAGCCATGTATCATATGGCTAAACCAGAAAATAAAAAAGCAGTTAGCGGATTATTATTAACTGCTGCAGGGACGGCTTTCTTAACTGGTATTACAGAACCATTAGAGTTTACTTTCTTATTTGTTGCTCCATTACTTTATGTTTTTCATACTTTAATGGCAGGTCTTTCCTTTATGTTAATGTATATCCTAGATGTAAACATCGGCTATGCCGGAGGAGCAGGTATCATTGACTTTACCTTGTTTGGAATACTCCCAGGGGTTGGGGAACCATGGTGGAACGTAATCATAGTAGGTTTAATTCTAGCTGTTATCTATTATTTTGTATTTAGATTTGCAATTGGAAAGTGGAATCTTTTGACACCTGGCCGTGGAGATGAAAACTCTAATAAACTCTACTCCAAAGAGGATTATAAAAAAAGAGGAAAAACAAACACTTCTAAAGAAGAAAAAGCCTTACAAGTATTGCAAGCACTTGGTGGGAAAGAAAACATTAACAATTTAGATGCCTGCATTACAAGACTTCGCGTTGGCATTATTGATAAGTCACAAGTAAACCATGACCAATTAAAGCTGCTTGGCGCTAAAGGTGTCCTCGATGTCGGAAACGGAATTCAAGCCATTTTTGGTCCTACCTCCGAAGTATTAAAAAACCAAATTATTGATATTATTGATCAAGATGAAACTGCATAAAGTGAAACTTCCTTCAGTGGGGGTCTTCCTTCCTCCCCACTGATGGTTAGTTAAACCAATCGGACCTTCACGGACAGTTGATCTCCCACTTATCTCCCTCGTATTCTCATAAGCTTTTAGACCAGAGTCTTACTGTCCTTTAAGAGTGGGATAAAGTGAAACTTCCTTCAGTGGGGGTGTTTCTTCCTCCCCCCACTGATGGTTAGTTGAACCAATCGGACCTTTACGGACAGTTGATCTCTCACCTATCTTCCTCGTATTCTTATAAACTTTTAGGTCAGAGTCTTACTGTCCTTTAAGAGTGGGATAAAGTGAAACTTCCTTCAGTGGGGGTGTTTCTTCCTCCCCCACTGATGGTTAGTTGAACCAATCGGACCTTTACGGACAGTTGATCTCCCACTTATCTCCCTCGTATTCTCATAAGCCTTTAGACCAGAGTCTTACTGTCCGTTAAGAGTGGGATAAAATTTATTTTGTCTAATTTGAAAGGCTTTCCCAAAGTTACATGCTTGGAGAAAGCCTTTTTTTTAATCATTTTTATATTATTTCATAGAAACATTAAAATGCAGTGCACAACCATATTTGGATTGCTGGAATGTTCTCTCTACATGGCGTATAGCTAGTTCAGGGGACAAGGCTGTATCAACCACTAGATCGGCTTTAATCTTATTAATAACCGTTATACTGGTTCTGATGTAATCATCCTGATAATTTTCAAAAAAAGCCCGAACATAGTTTATTTGCCCACAGAAAAACTGAATAGTATATTGGTTCATTTTGTCTCACACTTTAAGCAGAAACATCCGAATCACTTTTTTGTCCTCCGTAACTTACTGCATTAGCCTTATTAGCAGCTATTACAAATGGTAAATATACGAGCGTTGAAACAGCTAAGCAGACAAAACCAAGCAATAACGCAATATAGTTTCCACCTGTTCCAAGGAAGGCAATTAGCGGCCCTGGAGTGGTCCATGGTACGGAATAGGCAATTGGCGGAATTAGTCCTGAGACAATGGCAACATATCCGATAATAATATTAATAGCTGGAACTAGAATAAAAGGTACAATTAAAATCGGATTCAATACTACTGGTAAACCAAAGATAATTGGTTCATTAATATTGAATAACCCTGGTGCAAGGGATAGCTTTCCTATATCCCGGTAATCTTGTCTTTTTGCAACAATAAAAATGGCAATAAGCAATCCAAGTGTCATACCAGAGCCACCATAGTTTGCAAAGGCGTCATTTATTGCCCATGTTACAGGATATGGAGCTCCCCAAGCTGTTCCATGCTCTGCCACGAAGTTCAGATTTTCTAAGTTTGCCTCTGCAAACATTGCTTCACGAATAGCAGCAATTGTATTAGGACCATGAATACCAAATACCCATAATAAGTTGGAAACGATCGCTAGGATAACTAAAGATACAATATTAGTACCTAAGCTCTTTAATGGTGTTTGAATCACTGCGTAAATAAATCCGTGCAGTCCTTCTGGATAAACCGCATTTATTAAAGCGTTTACAATAGCGAACAAAACAGTAATAATTATAATTGGAAATAATACCTTAAAAGAACGAGAAACAGCAGGAGGTACAGAGTCCGGCATGTTTATTTGTAATTTTTTTGACTTAGATAATCTACTGAACAGCTCTCCAACTAATAACCCTACGATTAACGCAACAAATAATCCTTGTGCCCCTACCCATTGAGTCGTTAAAAAGTTTGTTCCTTCAACATTTGTATAAGGTGGATAAATGATGAAAAATACGGAAAGACCTGTGAGTCCACTTAACAATTCATCTGCTTTAAGGGAAATCGCCATATTTCTGGCAACGAGAAAGACAATAAACATGGACAAAATATTAACAGATCCATTTAAAACTGGCGAGAAAACCGACTGCAAGTCAGCTAAATTCGGAAATAATTTATGCAAGAATAAGATTTTAGCAATGAAGCCATCTGGAGCTAAAACCGCGAAGTTTAGTAGAACAATTAATGAACCTGCAAGTGTGATAGGAAAAGATAGAATAAATGCATCACGGATAGCAACTATATGCCTCTGTGAGTTTAATTTTGCTGCAACTGGCACTAACGTTTTCTCCGCAAACTTTTCAAAAGCCGCCATAAAACCCATTATATAATTCCCCCTAAATAATTATCGTTATTTTTACAGTGGAAAGCTGTTTTTGTAGGCTTCTCTAGGTGCAAGTTGCTGATCGACTTATGCCATTAATTCTAATGCTCTGTCCAATACTGCCTTTCCATTCATCATGCCATATGCCCGCATATCAATTACTTCCACTGGCACTCTTCCAGCAATAATCTCCTCTACTTGTGGTTTTTGATAACGTACTTGTGGTCCTAATAAAACAACATCCACTTCATGTGCGACTTTTTGGCATTCTGACACGGGCAATGCGAAAATCTCAAGCTCCATCCCTTTTTCTTTTGCTGCATCCTTCATTTTATTTACTAATAAACTCGTAGACATCCCAGCTGCACATACTAAAAGTAATTTTTTCATTTAATTCCCTCCAATTATTCAAAAATAAGAATACTATAACTCACAACCATCTGTTTCGATTACTTTCTTATACCAATAAAAGCTCTTCTTTTTTATTCGTTTTAGTTCCTTTTCATCCTGCTCTTCTCTATCTATATAAACAAATCCATACCTTTTCTGATAGCCATTAAGCCAGCTTAACAAATCTGTAAAGGACCAAGTACAATACCCGATTAGGTCAACACCCTCTTTTATTGCACTTCGGCATGCTTGAATATGGGAGCGAAGGTAGTCAATGCGATACTCGTCATGAATCTCGCCTTCCTCTAATTGATCAAATTCCCCCAGCCCATTTTCCGTAATCAATAACGGTAAATGGTATCTGCTCGCAAGTCTCCGGAGTCCAATCCGTAAACCTTGCGGATCAATCTCCCAATCCCAGTTAGTTGAGTCTAAATAGGGATTTTTTTTTGATTTGAATAAACCTGGTATTCCATGTTCCTTAGATGTGCCTTTTTTTCCTGTTGTGTTCATTTCTCCCCCTTCCACGGCTTTGTCTATAGGATTACTTTCCACCGTCCCTGTACGATAGTAATTGATTCCAAGAAAATCAGGACGACCAAACGCTAATAATTCGCTATCTCCTTCCTCCATGGTTGGTGCCAGCCCCGCATCGCTTAAAAGCTTCCACATTGTCTTTGGATATCTTCCCCAAACATAAACATCTAACCACCAATGATTATGAAGCTCTTCTGCATTTTCGTAAGCAAGAATATTTTCTGGATTACAATCAAATGGATAGACAGGACCATAAGCAAAGCTGGGTCCAATTTTGCCATCTGGCACATATCTTCGAAAAGATTGAATCGCTTTCGCATTAGCCAAATTAGCAATATGATTGGCCTCAAACATTCTCTTCTTATCCTTCACAGCAGGAGGATGTAATCCATGCTCATATCCTAGAGACATAAATACATTTTGTTCATTAAGTGTAATCCAATACTTTACTCGGTCACCAAAATGCTTATAAAGAAGGATGCAATACGCATTAAAGTCATGAATGATTTCTCTCGATTCCCAAGCACCATACAAATCCATTAATTTTTGCGGAACATCCCAATGATAAATCGTGATAATGGGCTGAATATTATATTTTATAAGTTCATTAATTAACTGATCGTAAAATTGTAGCCCAGCTTTATTCTCTTTTCCTTTCCCATCAGGTAAAACCCTGCTCCAGGCAATAGAAAATCGATATGCCTTTAAACCCATTTCAGCCATCAATGCGACATCTTCTTTAAAGCGATGGTAATGATCAACTGCCACATCGCCATTTGTTCCTTGAAAAGTTGTTCCAGGAATTTTTGTAAAGTGATCCCATACTGATGGACCCTTTCCCTCGTCATCCCAAGCTCCTTCCACTTGATACGCAGCTGAAGCTGATCCCCATAGAAATTTTTCTGGAAAGCACTCTTTCTCAGCCATCTCATTCCTCCTTTCATTTAAATTGTATACGCTTTCAAATATATTACAAGGAAAAATAAACACTTAGTATCTTTTTTCTCCAGAAGGAATTTGTTACATTTTAGTCACAACCTGTTTTATAATAAAGTGAAACTTCCATCAGTTGGGATTTCTTCATTTCCCACCTCCTTCCTCCTATTCTCATAAGCTTAAGGCGGGAGTCTTACTGTTCGTTAAGAAAGAGGTAATGGGAAATATAGAAAAAATATTATTTAGAGTAGGGGGAAGAAAATTTGTTCACAAATGAAATGATTCAATCCTTTAATGATTTAGAAATGCTACTCTATAACTATGTTACCAAAAATATCGATAAGGTTATTTATATGCGCATCAGAGAATTATCTGATGAAACCCATGTTTCAACATCTAGCATTCTAAGATTTTGCAGAAAACTAAACTGTGATGGTTTTTCGGAGTTTAAGGTAAAATTAAAATTATATTTAGATAGAAATGAACAAGAAAACTTAAAATCAACAAAATATTATCTATCAGAGTTTTTAGAACGTACAATGAAAGGCAACTTTGAAACATACATACAAGAAACAGCTGAAATGGTGATCCAATCTAATAAAGTAATATTTGTAGGAACAGGAAGTTCAGGTATTTTAGCAGAGTATGGAGCCAGATACTTTTCAAGCTTAGGGAAATTTTCTACTTTTATAAAAGATCCCTTTTATCCAATTAACAGTAAAGAGCTGAAAAGCAGCACGGCCATTATCTTATCCGTTTCAGGTGAAACAGATCACACACTGCACCTTGCCAACCAATTAAAAATAGAAGGCTGCAATATCATCAGTATCACCAATAGCAAAGACTGCCAATTAGCGAAAATTTCCGATATAAATATTGCCTATTATGTTACAGAAGTCTATATAGGAGAATCGAATATTACCTCTCAATTACCGGTAATGTACATCTTGGAGGAAAGCGCTCATACTGTCAAAAAAAACAGCAAAAGAATAAATAATGAGCAGGAAGCTTAAAATACAAAGAAGGGAAACATTTAAAGCGTGAATGTTTCCCTTCTTTTCATTCTGTGAACTAACTACTTATGTTATTTAGTTGGCGGTGGCTGTTCTAGCCACTTATTTTCAATCATTAAATCGGCCCCGTCTTTTGCATATTGACCAATTTCCATAGATAGCCTTTCATAATTAAGCAAAAGATCGCTTCTTTGGCTAGCTCCACCCGCCATTGCATAATTACCTACGCCAGCGGCACTCAATAAACCAATATGAAACATCATTAACTTATCAGAGAAGGTTCGTACAGTCGAGTTAGTGACACCTATATCCGAAGAATTGGGATTTTGGATTCCCTCATTCATTAATGTGTCCGTAAATATTTTTAAATGTTTTTGTGAAATATCTCTTCCTCTTAGCATATAAGCTTGTACTTTTTTATTCGTCGTTGTTTGAGCAAAAGCCAATGTAATCTTTAGCCCCATATTATTTGTCTGTGTATTCATATAAAGATGGGAAACTTCTACTGCATTTAAAGGTCTTTTTTTATGAAACAAGGAGTATCCACTTAAATATTTTTTATTTTCAATATAATCAGTTTCCTTTGGAATGGAAATATAAGGTGCACGAACAAGCAAACCCTTTTTTTCAAGAATGGAAGTACTTAAATGATATAACTTTGAGGTATAATGTAATCCATGATGGAAGAAGGCTATCAAATCTTCTCTCGTACTCATAGCCAAAAATCCTCCATATGCCAGTAAGCCTGCTTTCGCCATATGGTTAATATATGCTAAACAGAAAGAGTCAGTAAATAAAGCAGGAGCTTTCGTATTAACATCGGCTTCTGAGAAACCAAGTGGAATGGCAAATTCATCTTTTTGAAAAATTGTTTCAAAACGCTTTCCTTGCTTTTGAGCAAACCGAAAAGCAAAACGAATAACATCAGCAATTTCTCGATCCTTTACATATTGAATCATATGTGTGAGAACCTGTTTGGACATGCAATTATTTAAATACGATGTCCACAGGGAAGCAATTTCTGAGGATGTCAGTTTTATATTTGATTGGGACACGAAGTAAAACCTCCAAAATTTACATTGTATTTAGTAGTATGGGCATCCTTTTTGATATTATGCTATTTAATACATATTAGAAAAACATAAACTCGTACTTATTTATTCATTATAATAAGAGCATACATACTAGACGAAAATAATAACAAGGACTGATGATAAGCTTGAAAAATATAGATATGCTTTTTCTTGATTATGCGAACGATAAAAACCTAACCGAGTCGGAGAAAGATATCATCCATTTTCTCATCCAAAAGAAATTAGCAGGAGAGACGTTAAGCATCCGCGCAGCCGCAAATGATCTATTCGTATCCACTGCAACCATTATTCGCCTTTGTAAAAAGCTTGGATTTAGTGGATACAGTGAATTCATATACAACTTAAATTTGAAAGTCACTAAAATGCTTAATCAAGAAGTTGAATACGTAGACAGTATTCACCAACCACTAGTGGAATCGGTGGTTTCCTTTAAACAAAATTATCAACGCACCATCGATTCTTTAGATGAGACAAGCATTGAACAATTTCTTACACAAATTAATGATAATAAAATGATTTACTTTTATGGTGCAGGCTTTTCCACCGTATTTTCTAGCTATTTCGCTAAAAAACTAGAGTTATTTGGTTATTATGTTTCCAATACAACAACAAGTGATAGTCGAGCCATTTTCCTCAATAATATTCAAAAATATAAATTACTCATTGCCTTTTCACGTTCTGGTGAAACAGCTAAAGTTCTAGAGAAAGTGAAAATCGCAAAAGACAAGGGCGTTAAAACAATCCTTTTTACCGGAAATAGTAAAAGTTCAACAGCTAAAATTTCTGATATTATTTTTACTGTCCTCGATCCGACTATTGAGTCCCAACAAGAGTTTGAAGTAACTTCCTATGAATCCAACATGTTTATGCTCATTGATTTACTGTTACTTGTAGCCATTAAAAAAGGGATTATTACAGAATACTGACCAGTTAAGGGGATGCTCGTAGAACATCCTCTATTTTGCCTTGCCGAAGGTTTGTAACATGTTACAGGATTGAAAGACATAGTACACAATGCTTGCAACCCCTTTCAAAATGATATATTCAATTATATACTTTGGTTATTAAAAACATTTGACAACGCTTACCATAAAGGGAGGTTTTATAGATGAAAAAGGTTGTAAATGGTCTCCAGCTCTTTGGAAAATCTTTATTTGCACCAATTCTCATTCTACCGATTATCGGTTTATTTATCGCATTTGGGAATGTTTTCGGAAATGGAAACTTAGCACAATATATTCCGTTTTTAGAAAATCCACTTATCCAAAATACAGGGAAGTTCATTTCTTCCTCAGCTGTAGCCATTCTGCAAAATCTAGCTTTAATCTTTGCTGTTGGTATCCCGATCGGCTTAGCTAAAAAAGATAAAGGATACGCTGCCTTAACTGGGTTAGTGACCTTCGTTATCTTTATAAATGCTATGCATCAAGTACTAAACTTAACTGGTCGTTTAGTAGCACCGGAGCAAATGCAATTGTCTGGTCAGGCAATGGTATTAAATGTCCAAGTGCTAGAAATGGGAGTATTCTCCGGAATTCTTCTAGGTGCTCTAGTTGGTATTTTGCACAATAAATACTGTGACACAGAATTCAAAGGGGTTATGGCCATATATTCAGGACATCGCTTCGTTGCTATTTTAGCTATTCCTAGTGCGATGATTTTAGGCGCACTTTCCGCAGAGTTTTGGCCATTCGTTCAAGATGGAATTACAGCAGTTGCAAGTGGTATTAAAAATTTAGGGGTAGTTGGATTACTTATTTATGGATTCTTAGAAAGAATTCTGATTCCAACAGGTCTTCATCACTTAGTCTATACTCCATTCCTATACACAGAATTAGGCGGAGTTGCACATATCGGAAACGAAATTATTTATGGAGCAAGAAATATCTATTTTGCTGAAATGGCAGACTCAAGTATTAAAACGTTAAGCAGTACGGTTAACTGGGATGCGCGTGGCTTAAGCAAAATGTTTGGGCTGATGGGCGCAGCACTAGCAATGTACGTGACTGCAGATAAAAAGAAGAAATCGATCGCAAAAGCAATTCTTCTCCCAGCTGCCTTTACCTCCTTTTTACTAGGGGTAACAGAGCCATTAGAATTCGCTTTCCTTTTCACAGCTCCAATCTTGTTTGTAATACATGCTGTTCTTTCAGGCGTAGGGATGATGCTCTTAAGTATCTTTAACGTACATGCAATTGGCGCAAATGGATTTATTGACTTTCTACTATACAATTTACCGCTTGGAACAACCAAGTCTAACTGGCCAATGTTTATCTTAGTAGGATTATTAATGGCAACTATTTACTTCATTCTTTTCCGCTTCTTAATTCTTAAGTTGAATTTAAAAACACCAGGCAGAGAAGAAGATGCGGCAGTAACAGAAACAAATAAAATAGCTAAAGCAGAAGCAGCTGCTTCTGGTGTCGCACCAAGCGATTCACCATCTGCTTTAGGAGCAACTATTGTCAACGCCTTAGGCGGAAAAGCAAATATTGAAAATGTAGATAATTGTTATACAAGATTACGCTTAATTTTAAAAGATCCAAATGTGGTAGATGAACAAACACTAAAACAAACAGGTTCAAAAGGAATTATTAAATCAGGAAATAATGTTCAAGTCGTCTATGGTTTAAATGTTAAATCTGTTCGAGACCAAGTAGACCAACAATTAGGAGGTATTTAATATGAAAACATATAAATTAGCAGTTGCAGGCGGAGGAAGCACATACACACCAGGAATTATTCGAAGCTTAATGGATCGTTTAGAGGACCTGCCTCTATCTGAAATTCGCTTCTATGATATTGATGGAGAAAGACAATCACAAGTAGTTGTTGCAGCAAAAGCAGTTATTGAAGAATATACAGATAAAATTAAAGTCATTGATACAACAGATCCACAAACAGCATTTGATGATGTAGACTTTGTGTTTGCACAAATGAGAGTTGGCAAATATGCAATGCGTGAACTGGATGAAAAAATTCCCCTTTCCCATCATGTAGTCGGACAAGAAACATGTGGACCAGGTGGATTAGCTTATGGACTTAGAACCATTTTTCCAATGATCGAGTTAATCGATTATGTAGAAAAATACGCAAAAGAAACAGCTTGGATTGTAAACTACTCAAATCCTGCATCTATTGTAGCAGAAGGTGTTCGTAAATTACGTCCAAACTCAAGAGTATTAAATATATGTGATATGCCGGTAGCAACAATGCGTAATATTGCAGCTATCCTTGGAGTGGAAAGAGAAGAACTAGAGGTTGACTACTTCGGTCTAAACCACTTTGGCTGGTTTACAAGCATTAAGGTAGAGGGTCAAGAAAAATTGCCTGAAATTCGTGAACATGTCTATAAATATGGATTACTAACAGAAGATATTTCCAAAATTGATTATCGCCATGCAGATTCTTCTTGGATTAAAACCTTTAAGAATATCAAACTAATTATGGATCATTTTCCAGAATATCTGCCAAACCCATATTTACAATACTATCTGTTCCCAGATCATATTGTGGAAACTTCAAACAAGGACTATACTCGTGCAAATGAAGTAATGGATGGCCGTGAAAAAACGTTATTTGAAACAGTTAAGAAATATGAAGAGACTGGCATTTTAGAAGATTCCTTTGCAGTAGGCGTACACGGAACATTTATTGTAGATGTAACAGTATCCCTTGCACAAAATTTAGGAAAAAGATATTTAGTTATGGTAGAAAACAACGGGACAATTCCAAACTTACCTGCGGATGCAATGATTGAAGTACCGGCGCTTATTACAAGTGATGGTCCTAAACCTGAGTTTGTTGGAGACATTCCTTACTTTTACAAAGCAATGATTGACCAGCAATTAGCATCTGAGAAAATTTTAGTGGAGGCAATTGTGGAAGGTTCTTATGAGAAAGCGTTACAGGCATTCACTTTAAATAAAACTTTACCATCAGCAAAAGTAGCAAAGGCAGTTCTTGATGATTTAATTGAGGCAAATAAGGAATACTGGCCAACATTAACAAAAGAATATAAAGAAGGCGTATTAGTGTAAGATTATAATAGTCCACAAGGAGTTGAGACTCTTTGTGGATTTTTTATGTTCTAATGTTGCATTGCTTTCCACTAAAAACCATCATGCAAAAACAATTCTACCACCAGTAGAATCACTATTTTTCAGCTATTCAACTAACCGTTGATAGGCATGTTTTGGCAAGTATGCTAGTATCGAATTAGACAGTGCGCACTGGAAAAGTAGAGGAGATGACAAGTATGGTTGATTCACGAAAAATTGGGGCATATATATCAAAATTGAGAAAAGAAAAAGACCTAACACAGGTTGAATTAGCAGATAAATTAAATATCAGTCACCAAGCGGTATCCAAATGGGAAAGAGGAGAATCCCTTCCTGATATTATGACCATTCCCATTATTGCTAATGAATTGGAGGTTTCTATTGATCTCTTAATGAGCGCTGGGAATAAACAACCAAAACCTTCCAAGCAAATTGGGAAAATGGTTGAGCATTTATCGGCCGACCAAACCGAGGAAGTAGCTGATTTAATTAATTCAGGAGCTACCGACATAAAGGAGCTGATTGATATCGCCCCTCTTATTAAAACTAGTCAACTAAGTAAAGTATCTGAAAAAATGAATGCAACCGCTTGGAATCTAGACACAATTGTTCATCTAGCTCCTTTTCTGTCAACAGAAGCATTAGATGAAATCGTCATACAAGTAACAAAAGAAACCATAGATTGGAAGATTGTTCATCGAATTGCACCTTTTTTATCTTCTAGCACCTTACACTCAATCGCCAATCAAGTCATTAGCGAATCGATTGAACCTATAGAATTAGTCCAGCTTGCCCCCTTTTTAGATGAAGAATATATAGACAACTTAATATGGAAAGTGCAAAATGGGCAGTTAACTTGGAAGTTCATCACAAATATGGCTCCTTTTATTAGTGATACAGCTTTAAATAATCTTGTCTTGCAAGGAATAGATGACATGTTTAATGAGGAACATATAATTGGTTTGGCTCCCTTTTTAGAAGAAGATACGATTGAACACTTAGTTTCAATCGCATCAAGTAAGGGGGAATGGTCTTTCATACAAAAAATGGCTCCTTTTATAGGAGAAGCTTCCTTTAATGAACTAGTGGATAAAGCAGTGAATGGAGAAATAGAATTGGAACAGCTGATTGAACTTGCTCCTTTTTTAGAAGAGGATGCTATTGATCAATTATTATCCAATATGGATGCTGATAAACTATCCCCACAATTACTAGCAAAGCTAGCTCCTTTTATGGAGGAAAATTCTTTAGGTAGAATCGTAAAACAGTTACTTAAGACAAAATAAAAAACTCGTTTCACTTCTACTTGGTCGTTCATTCCTCGGATGAACGACTTATTTCTTGCTTTCTTTTCTTTGATAAACTCTGCTTCTTCCTTCCACTCTTTAAAAATGAAATCCCTCATTAATGCTCTAAATACCTATATAATGTAGATTTACTAATTCCTGTTTCTTCTTTTATTTCTTTTAATGTATATTTTTTAGACTGATACATCTCCATTGCTTTTTTTACATTTTCATCAGCTTTTCTCGGTCTTCCACTTGCTTTCCCATGCTGTCTCGCGTATTCCATGCCTTTTTTTGTTCTTTCCCGAATAATCTCATTCTGGAATTCAATTAAATGAGACAGCATTTCAGACAATGAATATTCCTTTTTTCTTTCTGTATCAATATCTTCCTTTATTGATTGCAAATAAGCACCTTTGTCTTCAAGTATGTCTAATAACTCCATCAAATGCCTACTCGAGTCTGCAATTGTAAATAACTGGGCTACAATAATTTTGTCTCCCTTTAATAGAGAGGCTATTACTTCCGATAGCTTGGATCTATTTTTTGCCGAATCATGTTCTTCTTGATACATTTGCTCACATATAGGCTTCAGTATTTTTAACTGTTGCTCGCAGCTATTATCTGCAATGGTAGGTCGCATATAACCATATTTCATCTTAATTGCCTCCAACATTATCTCTTCTCATTATTATAGATAGAAATTCTCTCCTTGTAAAAACCTTCCCAAAACATATTCCTTTTTGGGAAAAAACATGGTAGACTTCTTTGTATCAAGCAGAAAGATATTGAGGTGAATCATTTGATTGAAAAAATAAAAAAAGAATGGTTTTCAAATATCCGTGGGGATATTTTATCAGGAATGGTCGTTGCTCTTGCATTAATACCAGAGGCGATTGCATTTTCCATCATTGCCGGGGTAGATCCGATGATCGGATTATATGCCTCCTTTACTATGGCTGTGGTTATTTCGTTTACAGGTGGAAGACCTGGTATGATTTCGGCAGCAACAGGAGCAATGGCATTATTAATGGGGCCATTAGTTAGAGATTACGGATTAGAATATTTATTTGCTGCTACAATCCTTACAGGGATAATTCAGATTCTTTTCGGCGTATTAAAAATTGCGAAGCTCATGAAGTTTATCCCGAGAGCAGTGATGGTTGGGTTTGTTAATGCTTTAGCGATCTTAATTTTTATGGCTCAAGTGCCACATCTTATTAACGTAACAAACATTACTTATTTATTTGTAATCATCACGTTATTAATTGTGTATATCTTGCCGCGATTTTTAAAAGTCATTCCTGCACCGCTGATTGCTATTATTATTTTAACCGTTGTTGCTATTTTTGGAAATGTAAATGTATCTACTGTTGGTGATTTGGGAAAAATTACGCAATCATTGCCATCTTTCTTTATTCCAAATGTACCGTTTTCCTTTGAAACGTTAGCAATAATTTTTCCATATGCGCTGGCTTTATCGATTGTTGGTCTATTGGAATCCTTATTAACTGCTTCTATCATTGATGATGCAACAGATACAGACAGTAATAAAAACAGAGAAGCAAGGGGACAGGGAATAGCTAATATTGTTACAGGATTCTTTGGCGGAATGGCTGGCTGTGCGATGATTGGTCAATCTGTTATCAATGTGAAATCAGGTGGGAGAGGGAGACTCTCTACATTTGTTGCAGGCGTTTTTCTAATGTTTTTAATTATGGTATTAGGCAGCCTTGTTGTACAGATTCCTATGCCAGTCCTAGTTGGCATCATGATTATGGTGTGTATCGGCACCTTTGACTGGTCTTCCTTCAAGTACTTAGTTACTGCTCCAAAAGGGGATGCAATCGTTATGCTCGTAACCGTGATAATTGTTGTCGCAACCGATAATTTATCGATAGGGGTAATTGCTGGGGTTATTTTAAGTGCTGTCTTATTTGCTGCGAAGATTTCCCATGTGAAAATGCATAAACAGGAAACGTCGCAAGGCTACAACTATGCAGTGGAAGGACAACTATTTTTTGCTTCTGTTGATAGCTTTGTTCAAGCATTTGATACAACTATTAAAGATACTCAGATCTCTATTGACTTTACGAACTCTCATGTATGGGATGATTCGGCTGTCGGTGCGATTGATAAAATTATTTTAAAGTTTAAGGAGAATCAAAACACTGTAACTATTGTTGGATTAAATTCTGCAAGCAAGGAAATGATAGATAAGCTTGCTGTATTTCAAAATCCAAATGCGAAATTTTCTGATCACTAAATCAGAAAAAGGAGTGTAAACGATATACTTAGAGAGCTGGTCAAAAGGAGATTCTCCTTTTTGACCAGCTCTCTTGTTCTTTTCCATAGCAATACTTAATGTCTGGGTTATCAAACATTAAGCATTAGTTGTGATATAAATAAGTTTTTACTCCTGTTATACCAAGCTTAGCCTTAAATAGTCCTCCTGATTGAGGGTGCTCTTTTAACTTCTCTTCATCCAAACCAGACCTTGCTGTGGTTATATATAATTCATCTAGTTTTTTTCCTCCGAACGTACATGAAGTTACATTCGGAACTGGCAAGCGAAGCTCCTCTAACTTCTCTCCGCTCTCTGGATTCCATCTAGATACTCTTCCTCCGCCATAATGGGCTATCCATAGCATTCCTTTACTATCTATTGTCATGCCATCGGGAAATCCCTCTTCCTCGGAAAAATCAATTATCTCGTTTACTTTTCCTAGATCTCCAGTTTCTAAGTCATATTTATATCGCGTTATTTTTTGAGCAGGTGTATCAATATGGTAGAAATATTCATTATTGCTTGTCCATGCCATCCCATTCGAAATGCTCAAATCACTTATTTTTTCTGTGTATTTGCCATCTTTATCGAGACAATAAAGGGCTGCCTCTTTCTTATTATCATTTCTACACATCGTTCCTGCCCACAAACGACCTTGGGCATCGCATTTCCCATCATTGAATCGATTATTTTCTAAATCTTGTTCTGGATCAGCAATGAACTCTAATCGCTCTGTTTCTATATTTAAGAAATGAAAGCCGTTATCTAATGTAACGATAAATTCTGTATCTTTTTTTATACAAGGGATAATGGCTGATACTTCACGCTCTAGTTGAATCTGTTTGTGTTCACCAGAGATATGGTTATACATATGTACTTTTTTTCCTTCAATATCTACCCAATATAAGATATTATTTCGATAATCCCAGCATGGCCCTTCTCCAAGCTCTGCTTTCGCATCAAGCACTAATTCTACCTCATCATGCATGCGCTTCCCCCTCCAATATGTATAAATCTATCTCTTTGTTATATACCTTTTCTAGACGGAAAAGAAACCCCTCTTTACCAAATTATCCAAATATTTTAAGAATAAGTTTATCGGTTTGAACCTATAAAATTAGCTCCTTCCGTAATGTAGTCTACTTTATACAGTGTTTTTCATTAAACACTGCATCTAAATTAACCTACAAATGTACGAGTAAGGAGCTAATTTTATTTATAACTTCTTGCTTGTTCTATTACTAGAGATCCCACTCACTTCCATTCTAAGGAATAAGCCTGTCACAATCTCTCGGAAACGCGCTTGCTTCCCTAATATTTCCTAGGTTTAGAAACTTCATGATAATTCGTTCTAAGCCAATTCCAAACCCTCCATGTGGTGGAATTGCATATGCAAAAGAATCGATATATGCCTTAAACTCATCTGGGTTTAATCCCTTTTCTTTAAAAGATGCTATCAGCTCTGCTTGTCGATGAATTCTTTGTCCGCCTGAGGTAATTTCACTTCCTTTATATAAAAGGTCAAAGGAATCAGTTAACATCGGATTCTCCTTATTTGGCATTGTATACATCGGTCTAGTTGTTCTCGGATAGTTGGTTATAAAAACAAAATCGCTTCCGTACTTTTCCTTTATATAGTTTCCAATACACTTTTCCCCTTCTGTATTTAAATCGCCTTCCGGGGAATCTTTTTGATACTTCTTCTTTAATAGTAACTGTGCCTCTGCTAATGTCATTTGGGGAATGTCGTTAATCACTGGTATTTCAACCTTTAGTAAGGTTAACTGTTTCTGACAATGCTCCTTCACATAATCAAAAGTATATTGAAGAACCTGCTTTTCCATCTCCATTACTTCCTCGACATTTTCAATAAAGCCTATTTCGACATCTAACGAGGTATATTCATTTAAATGTCTAGAGGAATTATGTTCTTCTGCTCTATATACAGGGGCAATTTCAAACACTCTTTCAAATCCCGCTCCAACCATCATTTGTTTATAAAATTGCGGAGATTGAGCTAAATAAGCATTTTTATCAAAATAGTTAAAGGTAAAAACATTGGCCCCGCCTTCTGCTCCTTGTGAAACGATTTTAGGAGTGAAAATCCGGGTAAACCCTTCCTTTGTTAAGAACTCTGCAAAACCTTTTATAAACATGGATTGGACTGTAAAAATAGCATTTATTTGCTCGTGTCTTAATGATAAAACTCGATGATTTAATAAGTGATCTAACCCTGCATTTACTTTTTTCTTATTAATTTCAAATGGCAAAGGATCCGCTTCAGCTAGTACGATTAATTCGTTTACTTGCAGTTCTACACCATTTGCTGTTTTATCCGTTTTTACAAGAACTCCAGTCACCTGAACTACACTTTCTGTCTCTATTTTCAACTGATTCTGCTCCTGCTCTAAAACACATTGTACTGTTCCAGTACGGTCTCTCAATAACAAGAAGCCAACCTTTCCTAGTTGGCGAATTTTCTTCACCCAGCCCTTTAATATTACTTCTTTACCAATATGCTGCTCACACTCAGAAATGAGTACCCTTTTTGAAGATTCCATATTGTTGTTCCTCCTAAAGTTAGTAAATTCTCTTGATTCATATCGTTATCATCATCGTCATCCACGGTACTCACCTCCTTAAATTTATGCAAAAAAACAACAAAAATCCGCCCCTATAAAAGGGACGGATTATCCGCGGTACCACCCAAATTGTTCTTTTTTAAAAAAACCACTTGTGTCATAACGGTGACGGCCGGTTACTTCTACTAGTTAGTTATACAACGTTCAAAGTAACACTCACAGATGTCTTCTCCTAAGACTTCAACACAATCTTTTCAGCTGCCGACTGCTCTCTTTTGAAAAAGTTTTTTAGGATACTCCTTCTGATCTACATGTTCGCTCGATGAAATTATGTTTTATTATAGTCCTCTATCTTTCCAATTTCAACCACTAAAAAAAGAAAATATAAATATTTCTGAATATGACTTTCCTTCAGTTGCATAAAGTTTACTAATACAATGTTGAATTTGAGGTGAGCTTATTGAATACATTTCTCGAATCGGTTAAAACAGAACAACAAAGACGTGTAAAAGAACTTGTCGAACATCAGCAAGCAGATGGATCTTTTCCTTTTCGTTTTCAGGGAAGCTTAATGACAGATGCATTTTATATCATCACCATAAGAGCTTTAGACATCCAGACAGAAGAAGAAAATATTCGCCTTTTAACGAAGACACTGCGTGCCACTCAGCATAGAAAGGGATATTGGAAAGCATATAGCGATGAGCCTAACGGGCATTTATCCGCAACCATTATTGCGTATACTGCTCTTTTATACTCTGGACATTATTCGAAGAACGACAAACAAATGAAGAAAGCAAAAGCATTTATAGTAAAAAATGGCGGATTAGCGAAAGCTCATTTTATGATAAAATGGATGCTTTCCGTCAATGGTCTTTACCCATGGTCCCATATGATCTATATTCCGATGACATTTCTACTTTTGCCCACCTTTCAACCTATTAATTTCTATCAGTTTAGTGCCTATGCTCGTATTCATTTCATACCAATGTTAATAGCAGCGAATAAAAAATTCACTATTGATGCTAAAACAAAACCACAGCTAGATGACTTATTTGCAAGAGATATAGCCCTTTATCCATCCTATGCTCACTTAGAAGATGAGCGCTCTCCACTTACCTTCCTATGGAAAGAGATGAAACGAATAGGAAAATTCCCAGCCTACCTTCATCACCTCGGCTTTCAATATGGAGAAAAGTACATGTTAGATCGACTAGAAGAAGATGGAACGCTTTACAGTTATGCAAGCGCAACTTTCTTTATGATTTATGCACTACTTGCGCTTGGCTATAAAAAGGACTCTCCTGTTATTCAAAAAGCAGTTTCTGGTCTCACATCCCTCATTGATAAAAGAGGGGAACAAAGTCACCTCGAGAATTCTACCAGCACCGTTTGGGATACAGGGTTAATCAGTTATACGTTACAGCAAGCTGGAATGACTACTGACACCATCCCAATAAGAAAAGCAACGAAATATCTACTGACAAAACAGCATACAAAAAAAGGAGATTGGCAGGTTCATAACCCCCATACTGAACCTGGTGGATGGGGCTTTTCTGACATTAACACAAATAACCCAGACAATGATGATACCTCTGCAGTTTTACGAGCCATAACAGCTCCAGCAGCAATAGACCAAACTGTCCATCAGGCTTGGCAAAAAGGAACAAACTATTTACTTTCCATGCAAAACAGAGATGGAGGATGGGGAGCCTTTGAAAAAAATACCGATTGGGAAATACTTAAATTAGTTCCAATTGAAAATGCAAAAGATGCAGCAATTGATCCTTCTACTGCTGATTTGACAGGAAGAGTGCTAGAATACTTGGGAAACTTTGCGCATTTAGACAACACGCATTCTCATATAAAGCGAGCCACAAGCTGGCTAATCGACCATCAAGAAAAAGATGGTTCTTGGTATGGCAGATGGGGTGTTTGTTATATTTACGGTACATGGGCAGCAATTACTGGTTTAACCGCTGTTGGTATCGATGTAAATCACCCAACAATCAAGAAAGCTATTGCTTGGCTGAAAAAAATTCAACAATCAGATGGAGGATGGGGCGAATCTTGCCAAAGCTGTGAAAAATTATCCTATGTGTCTCTGCCATTCAGCACAGAATCACAAACGGCTTGGGCTGTTGATGCATTAGTTGCAGCAGGGGAAGGAGCAAGCAAAGAAGTAAAAAGGGGAATAAGCTATATACTAGAAAAGAAACAAGAAGATGATGCAATTACCTATCCTACAGGAATTGGTTTACCAAATCAATTCTATATCTATTATCATAGCTATAATAAGATTTTCCCATTATTGGCTCTTTCCCATTATAAAAACTATATAACAAACAAAGAGACAAATCTTTAAACATACAATCTATTGTTTTTCCGAAGCAGCTCTCCTACGAATAAGCTTCGGAAAAACAGCTCTTTTCTACTTCGTTCGAATATTTTCGCTATGATTTTTTCTCAAAAGAAGAAAAAACAACACTAATCCAATCGTAACAGCAATATGGCCTAAGCCTGCAATTCCAGAAATAGCAGAGTCTAACCCAACTGATAAATCAAATTCAAGCACTTGCAATGTCCCGCGAATAATCATTAATGTAATCGTTGAAAGAACACCAATATTATAAAAATAAAAGAACACATCAAAATTTTTAAGCGTATGTATTTTCATCGTATAACAGAATAAATAGACAATCAGCATAATCATCATTCCTAAAGCAAACGAGTGAGTATGGACAACAGAGAGTTGAGTTTCCCCTGCAAAATCTCTCATTTTTGTAAACTCTCTATAATAAACACCACTTACTAATCCTAAAATAGCATAAAAGAAGGCTATATTTAATACTTTCTTCATGTCTCTACTCCCTTTCAAGCCTATTCAATCACTACCTACCATTCTAACAAAATCCCAGTCTCGATACTATGACAGTTTTGTGGCTGTATCTTCTCCTATCCACTAAGGTTTGTTTACTTTCTGAACTATAGGCAACTGCCTCTTGAACTTCCCTTTTAAAAGTGCTATCCTATACAAAACATTCCAATTCATAGAAATCAATGAAGAGAAAAAGTACGTTTTGTGTCCCTTTTAGCGAGCTGGGTATGGTGAAAGCCAGTAAGGAAAGCAAACCGGAAAAATCATCTCTGAGATGCAAGGCTGAACCGTTAGTAAGTCTTGACGGATTTCCACCGTTAAAAGGAACACGTATGATAGTACGTTGACTAAGCGCTGTTTGCTTTTTTGCCAAACAGAATTTGGGTGGTAACGCGGGTTATGAATAATACACTCGTCCCTACAAAGGGACGGGTGTTTTTTATTTCCGAAAATATCTTTCTATACTGGAATGTTTACTGATTAAAAATGGAGGGATATGCATGGAAAAACCAAAAGAAACAGACAGAGCCCGTGAAAAAAGAATACTCGCCTTTTGGGAAAAAGAACGGATTTTTCAAAAATCAATCGAACAGCGCAAAAACAATGATTCTTTTGTATTTTACGAAGGACCGCCAACAGCTAATGGCCTTCCACACGTCGGCCATGCACTAGGCAGAACTATCAAAGATATTATTGCCCGCTTTCAAACAATGAACGGAAAACAAGTAATTCGCAAAGCCGGTTGGGATACCCACGGACTCCCTGTTGAATTAGGGGTAGAAAAAACACTCGGTATTTCTGGAAAACAAGAAATCGAAAAATACGGGGTTATTCCATTTATTGAACAGTGCAAAGAAAGTGTATTCTCTTATGAAAAGCAATGGAGAACCTTTACGAAAGAATTAGGATATTGGGTTGATATGGATGAACCATATATGACCATGAGTAATGAATATATGGAATCGGTTTGGAATATCCTTGGAACTATTCATGAAAAGGGCTGGCTGTATAAAGGACACCGCGTCTCTCCATACTGCCCTAGCTGCCAAACCTCCTTAAGCTCACATGAAGTGGCACAAGGCTATAAAGATGTAAAAGATTTAAGTGCAACCGTTAAATTTAAATTAACTACAAAAGCAAATGAATATATACTAGGTTGGACAACGACACCTTGGACGCTACCAGCGAACGTGGCCTTAGCAGTTCATAAAGACTTAGACTATGTAAAAGTAAAAGTAGGGGAAGAAATATTCATTGTTGCTCAAAATAGATTGCATCAGGTTATTGGCACAGAAGGGGAAGTAATCGAACAATTAAAGGGCTCAGCCTTAGTTGGTCTTTCCTATTCAGCACCATTTTCCTATGTTCAAGTTGAGAAAGGTCATACCATTCATCATGGCGATTTCGTCACAAGTGAAAGCGGAACAGGAATTGTCCATATTGCTCCTGCTTATGGAGAGGATGACTATCGACTTGTGCAAGAAAACAATCTTTCTTTTGTACACGTAGTCGATGAAAGGGGAAGATACAAAGAATGTATTCCTCCTCTAGCTGGCGCCTTTGTAAAAGACGGGAAAGTGGATGTGGAGATAATCAAAATGCTTCACCAAAAGGGTTTGTTATACCATAAAGAAAAGTATGAACATTCCTATCCACATTGCTGGCGCTGTGATACAGCTCTTTTGTATTACGCGACAGAAAGCTGGTTTATTAAAACTACTGCCGTAAAAGAAATGCTTATCACTAGAAATCAAGAAGTAACTTGGCATCCTGAGCATATAAAGGATGGTCGTTTCGGAAAATTCCTTGATGGTTTAGTCGATTGGAATATAAGTCGAAACCGATATTGGGGAACACCACTAAATGTTTGGCAATGTACTTCCTGTCAAAAGGAGGTTGCTCCAAAAAGTATTGCACAAGTAAAAAAATATACTAAGACTCCATTTGGCCAGTTAGAATTGCATAAACCTTACGTAGATGAACTTGTCTTAACCTGTCCATCTTGCAGTGGAGAGATGTATCGAACACCTGAAGTAATCGACGTATGGTTTGATAGTGGCTCCATGCCATTTGCCCAATATCATACTCCATTTGAAAATAATGAAGTATTTCAACGGCAGTTTCCTGCAGATGTTATTGTAGAAGGAATTGACCAAACAAGAGGATGGTTTTATTCGCTATTGGCTGTATCTGTCCTCTATACTGGTGAAGTACCATATAAGAATGTTGTGGCTACAGGGCATGTATTAGATGAGGATGGGCAAAAAATGTCTAAAAGTAAGGGAAATGCGCTAGACCCTGTCGAGCTTATCCAAACATATGGTGCAGATGCACTACGATGGGCGCTTATCGCAGATAGCGCTCCATGGAACCAAAAAAGATTCTCAGCAAAAAATGTCCAAGAGGCAAAATCAAAAATCATTGATACATTTTTAAGTTTATTTCATTTCTACTCCTTATACGCTGAGATAGATGGTTTTGAGACAGATTTACCTAAAGTTAAAAATATGCCTCATATGGATCACTGGATTCTCTCTCGCTTAGCAACGACGACAATGGTCGTACAATCAGAGATGGAACAATATCATGTGACTAATGCAGCTCGGAAACTTGGTGAGTTAATAGACGATGTAAGCAACTGGTATATTCGCAGAAATCGCGAACGATTTTGGATAGCTGAAATGTCTGAGGATAAAATTTCTGCCTTTCAAACACTATATACTGTATTAACTCAGTTATCACAATTACTTGCTCCTTTTATTCCTTTCACTTCTGAAAGCATTTATCTTGCTTTAACAGGGAAAAGCGTCCATCTGACTAACTTTCCTTCAAAGAATTCAGAAATAATGAATAAACAATTAGAAGAGCAAATGGAACAGGTTAAAGAGATAGTTGAACTAGGGCGAAGTCTCCGTCACCGGTTTCAACTAAAAACAAAGCAACCTTTAGCAACACTACTGATTTTCTCGGCAACGAATACGCCAGATATCGAGCTTTTAAAATTTGAGCCAATTATAAAAGATGAACTTAATGTTAAAAACATTAACTGGATAGATTCTCAAGATGATTATGTTCAATATTCCTTAAAGCTTAATTTTCAAAAGACAGGACCAAAACTAGGAAGTAATACAAAGCAACTTAAAGATAGAGTACAAACCGCTACAGAAGAAGAGATAAATTTCTTTAGAAATAAAGGATATTTAACTTTTCAGCTAGAAAGTAAAGAAAGTGTTACCCTAGCAGGAGATGAAATACTCCTCCAAAGAAAAACAAATTTACCTGGATATCATGAGGCCTCTAATAAGAACTTTACCGTAATGCTTGATACTACCATATCAGAAGCATTAAAAAAGGAAGGGAACATCCGAGAACTGATTCGGTCTATCCAAGATTTGCGAAAAGAAAAAAATCTGCCTGTCGATAAAAAAATGGATTTATATATCGACAGTTCATCCATTTTCAAAAATACAATGATGGAATATCATTCCCTCATTCATAAAGGCGTTATTCTTCATAAGCTTCTCTTTGAAAGAATAGCAGAAATGAAAGAAATTCAAATAGACGGCGAAAATGTGTACATTGGTTTGAAATAACTATACGTAGGGCTGTCTCAAGCAGGGTGCATAACCTATTTGAGACACCTTTTTTCTTTCCAATGAATGGTTCTTCGAGATTGTTTTCTAAAAGAAATTAGTCGTAAGCTGTTCTATTTTTTCCATATTAGATTATACTATTGGGCAGGGGTGAAAAAAATGTACAAACTATTATCGCATAATGACTTAGATGGAGTTGGCTGCGGCATTGTGGCAAAGCTGGCTTTCGGAGAAGACGTAGAGATTCGTTATAACTCCGTTTCTTTTCTGAATCAAGAAGTAGAAAAATTCTTAGATCAAAAAATAGAAAATACCTTCCTCTTTATTACCGATCTTTCTGTTAATGAGGAAAATACTATTCGACTAGATGATTATTATAAAAAGGGTGGAAAAGTTCAACTTATTGACCATCATAAAACGGCACTTCATTTAAATGATTTTGAGTGGGGATTTGTTTCTGTCCAAGATGAGGATGGAACATTAACTAGTGCCACTTCTTTATTATATGAATACCTTGTCAAAAATGGCTATATGACACCCTCTCCATCGGTGGACGAATTTGTTGAACTAGTAAGACAATACGATACCTGGGATTGGGAAAGAAATAATAATTTAGAAGCACAACGTCTAAACGCACTTTTTTATCTAATTTCTTTCGATGAATTTGTTGAGAAAATGGTAACACGTTTAAAGGAAAATGAGCATTTCTTTTTTGATGAGCTAGAAGTACAGATACTAGATATGGAAGAAAAGAAAATTGACCGTTACATCCGACGCAAACGACGCGAGCTCGTGCAAAAGGAGATTGACGGTTTATATGCAGGCGTTGTATATGCAGAGCAATACCATTCTGAATTAGGGAATGAGCTCGGAAAAGAGTACCCTCATTTAGATTACATAGCGATTGTTAATATTGGCGGGAAAAAGCTTGGTTTCCGTACTATTCATGATCATGTAGATGTATCCAAAGTAGCAGGTACCTATGGCGGTGGTGGTCATGTCAAAGCATCTGGCTGCAACTTAACCGATAAAGCCTATCAAAATTATTGCTTAGATACTTTTGCATTAGAACCGTTAAGAGAAGATCCAAAAAAGAATGAATACAATAAAAAAGATTCTCCACTCGGAACCTTGTTTGAAAATAAACAAGATGATATATTCTTCCTTTATCAAGTAAGCAAAAACCAGTGGGCAATCAATCATAAAAAAACCAAACTCCCGCAAACATTTTCGACCTTCTTGCAAGCGGAAATCTTCCTTCGCAGAAACTATGGGGCATGGCTTGCAAGAGATGATAAATATATCCGCTACGTAATGGATTTTGTAAAACATAAGTAACCTATGTAAGAAAAGCAGAAGTCGGACTGTCAAAAAAACCAATGGAAAAAACACCATTGGTTTTTTATTTTTTCATCGATTAGAACTCAATCATTGCTCCACGTTCATCAAATATAGCACTCGGATTCCATGCTACTTCCCAAATATTATTTTCTGGATCAGCGAAATAAGAGGTTCTTCCGCCCCAAAATGCATCACTTGGTTCTCTAAGAACCTTTCCTCCCGCTTCTTTCACCTTTTCCATTACAACGTCTACTTCCTCTGGCGTATTTACATTAATAGCAAAGGTAACTCCTCTAAAGCCCTCCTTTGGATTTTGTAGTTCTATCCCAGCATCCTTCGCTAATTCCTCCAATGGAAACAAGGTTAACAAAACGCCAGCTGTCATAAAAATGGCATATTGATCTGTGCTAGATTCTTTTTCCTCCCAGCCAAGAAGTTGATAAAACCTGCGCAATTCCGGTAATTGGAAAGCTCCTAACGTTAGCAACGAAACCCTTTGTGGAACCATTTGAAATCTCCTCTCTATCATTTTTTGTATACATTCGTTTTTTCTTTCTAGAATTCCTTTTTAAATAACATGAATTTTAAAATCCTTATTCATTTGCTATAAAGGAAATGGATTTCTAACAATAAAAAAGAAAAATAGAAGAACTGCTAGTTAAGCAATCCCTATTTTCCTTCCACTATTTCAAAATATACAGAGAATCTCGTACCATTCTCGCTTGTCTTAACTTTTATTCTCGCTTTATGACGTTCTGCAATTCGATAACACACCGCAAGGCCAAGTCCTGTACCATTGTCCTTCGTTGTAAAAAAAGGTGTTCCTAATTTATTTAAGATTTCCTCATCAATTCCAGTACCGCTATCGATAATTTCCAACACAAGATGTTGTTCTTGGCAAAATGTTCTTATTGTGAGAATTCCTTCTGCATCCATAGCTTCTAAACCATTTAAAGCAAGGTTCAGTAAAAGCTGCCTTATTTCTTTCTCATCCAAATAAAGTTCAGGACAATCATCCAACTGGAGATTCACCTTTTTTCCAGTCAATAATGCCTCTGCATTAATTAAGGGATAAATAATTTCAATAATCTTATTTAACGAGTACTTTCTCTTATCGCTCGTCTTATTTTTTGCTAATGTTAGAAACTCTTTGATAATCTTATTCGCCCGATCTAACTCATCAATCATTAACTCCATATGCTCTAATGATAAATTTGAAGGATTCGATTTTCCAATTTGCAAGAATCCATGAACTGTTGTCATCGGATTACGAATCTCATGAGCTATTCCAGCGGCCATTTCCCCAACTAGGTTTAATTGATCTAGTCTTGCCATTTCCTTTTCAAAAGCCAATCTTTCTGTTATATCGTTCAAAACGATTAACACACAATTTTTATTCTCAATTGTTATAATCTCCGTAGATAATAATCCTTGCTTCTGTTCCCCATTTTTCAGCGTGAAAAAGACTCTTTGATTTTTAAATGGGGTCTGCCATTCATTCTCATGAAATTTCTCTTCTATGCCATTTATATCTTTGGATATCTCCCATTGATAACCGTCTTCCTTCAACTCTTCCATCGTATAACCTGTACTTGCCACCCAGTTTTTATTTACAGCAATAAAAACTGGGTTTTGCAAGGAACGAATTGCCATCATGCATGGACTCGCCTCGAATATTTGTTGAAATCGTCCTTCGGAAAGCATTAAATCATCTGTTACCCTAGATTTTTCCTCTCGTTCCCTATGCAGCTGATGATTCATAGATAATAGCTCTAGCGTTCTTTCTTCTACAGCATGCTCTAGTTGATCAACTTGTTGTTTTCTTAATAACTCTACCTCTTTTCTTTCGGAAATATCTCGAATCGTACATACGAATAGCTGATAATCTTCAACCATTGCATCCCCAATATATAAATCAACGGGAAAAATAATATTATTCTTCCGCTTCGCTTTTGCCTCTATCATTCTACCAATAAAATTAGGCATGAGCATATCGAAGGTAATAGGTGTCTCTCCAGAAACTTCTGATTCAACAGAATGCAAGAGAACTTCAATAGAAGACCCAATAAGGTCATCTTCTTCATAACCAAACATATTTCTTACACTTGGATTAACACTAATAATTGTTCCATCTTCATCGAAGGTGACAATTGTATCCTGTAACGCTTTCTGTAAGACAGAAGAGAATACCGTATTTTTGGTCAAATCCATTTTCGTTATTCTTAGTTCCTTATTCATTTTCTCCAGTTCTGATGTTGTTTGCCAGTTCATCTCATGGAGACTTTTCGTATGGCTTTCATAAATTTGGACAAACTGAGCCACTTTACTTCTTAATGTTTCTGGATTAAAAGGTTTTACGATATAATCAATTGCCCCTACTTGATAACCTTGTGTAATATGTTGAATATCTTGTGAGATGGCGGTAATAAAAATAATGGGAATATGTCGTGATTTTTTTCGTTCTTTAATTAATTTTGCTGTTTCAAACCCGTTTAAGCCTGGCATTTGGACATCGAGTAAAATAACAGCAAAGTCATAGTTTAAAATGCATTTTAAAGCTTCTTCACCTGATTTAGCAAATACTAAATGATAACGAGGAGAATTTAATACTGCTTCTAGTGCCAAAAGATTTTCTTGTAAATCATCTACCATTAAAATGTAGATTGGTTCCGATACAGAAGAAGATAGATTTTTCTTTTGTTCTATAGATTGAGCCGAATACTGCATAAATATATGAAGCCTCCTATCTATTAACAAGCCATTTACCAACGTTACCTATATATCAGTATCGCTCTATTATTCTTTATAAAGCCAAACTTGAATAAGTGAATATAATTGTTCTAAATTAACTGGTTTACTAATATAATCAGATGCTCCCGCTTCTATACATTGCTCTCGATTATGTTTCATCGCCTTTGCAGTCAATGCAATAATTGGCAATGTTTTAAACTTCTCCTTTTTTCTAATGATGGAAATAGCTTCTAAACCACTCATTTCTGGCATCATAATATCCATTAATACAAGATCAGTGTCCGGATTTTCCTCTAAAAGATTTATACCATCCTTACCATTTTCCGAATAAAGTATGTCAATATTATACTCCTCTAGAGCTGCATGGATGGAAAAAATGTTCCGTATATCATCATCTATGATAAGGACTTTCTTTCCCGTTAAATGAACACTCTTATTAGAGTCGATGTTCTCTATTAGCTCTCCCTTTGCCGTTGCAATCTGACGATAACTCTCTTCCATAGAAATAGTTTCTTTAGCTAAGACTGTTTCCTTTTTCGTTTGTCCTTTTATAGGCAAATAAATGGAAAAGGAGCTTCCCATTCCTTCAATACTGGTTGCTTCTAATTCCCCTCCAAGCAAGCGAGAAACTTCCTTACAGATAGATAATCCAAGTCCTGTACCACCGTATTTTCTGCTAATGGTTCCATCCGCTTGCTTAAATGGCTCAAAAATAATACTCATTTTTTCCTCAGGTATACCAATCCCTGTATCCTTCACAGTAAAGGATAAAACCACTTCATCAGGTATGGCTAACTTAGAAGTATCTTCCATTTGAACAGAGAGCTCTACTTTTCCTTTTTCCGTAAATTTAAACGCGTTAGACAGTAGATTTTTTAACACCTGATTTAAACGATGACTATCTGTTTCAATACAAGTAGGAACTTCTTTATCAATTTTAATCAGAAAATCAAGCTTCTTCTGATTAGCGATAGGAGAAAATTGGTTTTTCAAACAATTTAGGATTCCCTCCATTTTCACTGGCTCCTCTATTATCTCCATCATCCCAGTCTCAATCTTTTCCAAGTCTAAAATTTCATTAATCAACCTTAATAATTCATTGCCAGAATAATAGATTGTTTGTAAATATTGAATTTGCTTTGCATTTAAATTTTCATTTTCCTTTTCTACTAGCATTTGCGACAATATCAGCATACTATTTAAAGGTGTTCTCAGTTCATGAGACATATTAGCCAAAAACTCTGATTTATATTGGGAACTATAGATCAACTGCTGTGCTTTTTCTTCTAATTTCTTGCTTATTTTTTCGAGTTCTGCATTTTTCTCTTCTGAAACTCTATATTGAGTCTGCAGTTCCTCATTAATAGCCATTAATTCTTGCTGCTGTGCTTGCAGCTCCTCCGATTGGCTTTGTAGCTCCTCTGTCAAACGTTGTTCATCTTCTAACAATCTCTTAACTTCTAGTCGATTGATAATCCCTTGAATCGATATACCTAAATATTCCACCACTTCTTTAAGTAAGCTTTGTTGCAGAGGTCTAATATATTGTAAAGAGGCTAATTCCACAATTGCCAATACCTTTCCTTCATAGGAAATAGGTTGAATCAGAACCTGCTTTGGCTCTGCCTCTCCTGACCCGGATTTAATCTTTATATATCCTTTAGGGATATCAATAAGACTGATACTTTTATTCTCTTTCGCAGCTTGTCCTACTAACCCCTCCCCAAGTTGGATAATAGATTGTTGTTCTTGACTATGAAAAGCATAATTTGCTATTTCCTCTAGATAACGAACATTCCCCTTCTTATTTAATAGATAAAAGATACCATATTGGGCACCAACTGCTGGTGTTATTTTGCTAATAAAGTAGTCTGCAAGAGATTCCATTGTTTCTGCCACAGAAAAATTCGTTGTAATTTCTGCCAATTGTGAATCAAGCCAACTTTTCTCTTCTGCCTTTGCACGGCTTTCTATTTCATCCTGAGAATAATTTTCTAAAGTTGTTACCATTTCATTAAAGGCACGGGAAATTTCTCCTATTTCATCCTTTGACGCAACCTTTAATCGTGGGAATTTTATACCTTTTTTGTAGGATATACCGGACATAACAGTAGTAACTTGGCGCAAATTTTTCGTTAATCCTCTAATTAAATAGATAGCCAGCGCTATACTGCATACGACCCCGACAATAATATAAATATACGTCATCAGTACAACGATATCATATGTTTTTTTCGAATTTTCTAGGTCATCCTGCATTTCTTGAATCTGTACCGTATACAGGGAACTGGCAATTTGCAGCAATCTATTTTTTTCATCATTTTCTCTGACCCAAAAATTTGTATTCATTTTTTTATTTTCAGCTTCTATTATCTGTTGCCCCTTTTCTTCAAATGGTTCGTAAAGGGTTTCAAATTTTATTAAAAGATCCTGCGCCTCTTCTCTTTTATCATTCTCTGTTAAAAAATTATGTGCTTTGTTTATTTCCTTTCTTGTATCTTCCATATGTCTCATCGTTATATCATTGAGCGTTTTAGAAGATTGGGAGGACAATTCATAAAGTTGCCTGCTTAAATTATTCACTTCATTCTTTAATGTATAAGCAGCATTTATTCTTTCAGTTTTGTCATGGACAAGTAGATGCATTTTGTCATTTTGCTGTCGAAGCATACTCAGGAGTACAATAATTAGAATGGTGATTAAAATAAAGATAATTCCTAAACCAAAATAAAGCTTTGTACTAAATCTCATGTATCCTCCTATCAATCTACCAGTTAAAAAGGGGAAGCTTGGAAGATTATTTTTTTATAAAGTAAAACTTCCATCAGCGGGGGCCTTTCTCCCCCACTTATGGTTAGTTGAACCAATCGGACCTTTACGGACCAGTTGATCTCCCACCTATCTTCCTCGTGTACTCATAAGCTTGAGGGGGAGTCTTACTGTCCGTTAAGAGTGGGATAAAGTGAAACTTCCATCAGTGGGGGGTTCCTTCCTCCCCCCACTGATGGTTAGTTGAACCAATCGGACCTTTACGGACAGTTGATCTCCCACTTCTCTTCCTCGCATACTCATAAGCTTGAGGGGAGTCTTACTGTCCGTTAAGAGTGGGATAAAGTGAAACTTCCATCAGTGGGGGGTTCCTTCCTCCCCCCACTGATGGTTAGTTGAACCAATCGGACCTTTACGGACAGTTGATCTCCCACTTCTCTTCCTCGCATACTCATAAGCTTGAGGGGAGTCTTACTGTCCGTTAAGAGTGGGATAAAGTGAAACTTCCATCAGTGGGGGGGTTCCTT
>Ga0209463_1000235_pt1 | contig 50646 bp, 42 predicted proteins | sample AgamicMgSfrz_FD_187169 | JGI IMG/M metagenome (GOLD analysis project Ga0209463, IMG submission 187169) | Agave microbial communities from Guanajuato, Mexico - Mg.Sf.rz (SPAdes) (version 2) | ecosystem: Host-associated > Plants > Phyllosphere > Phylloplane/Leaf | place: Guanajuato, Mexico...
TCGAATCGTTCGCCGAGCGTGCGAAGGCCAATGCCTTCATCCCCCGCGAAAGCACCAGCAATCTCGCGACCGCACGCAAGCAGGTGCACGTCCAGTCGCTGATCAGCGCCTACCGCTTCCTCGGCTCGCAATGGGCCAACCTCGATCCGCTGAAGCGTCGCGAACGTCCCGCCATTCCCGAACTCGAACCGGCTTTCTACGACTTCTCCGAAGGCGATCTCGACCAGACCTACAGCGCAAGCAACCTGTACTTCGGTTTCGACCAGGCTTCGCTGCGTGACATCGTCAAGGGCCTGCGCGACACGTATTGCGGTACGATCGGCGCCGAGTACATGTACATCAGCGACCCGGAACAGAAGCGCTGGTGGCAGGAGCGCCTGGAATCGACCCGCGCGACGCCGTCGTTCTCGATCGAGAAGAAGAAGCACATCCTGAATCGCCTGACGGCCGCCGAAGGCCTCGAGCGTTACCTGCACACCAAGTACGTCGGCCAGAAGCGCTTCTCGCTCGAAGGCGGCGAAAGCTTCATCGCGGCGATGGACGAAGTCGTCCAGCACGCAGGCAAGAGCGGCGTGCAGGAAATCATCATCGGCATGGCCCACCGCGGCCGTCTGAACGTGCTGGTCAACACGCTGGGCAAGATGCCGGCCGACCTGTTCGCCGAATTCGAAGGCAAGCACGTCGACGACCTGCCGGCCGGTGACGTGAAGTACCACAAGGGCTTCTCGTCGGACGTGTCGACGGAAGGCGGCCCGGTCCACCTGTCGCTCGCGTTCAACCCGTCGCACCTCGAAATCGTCAACCCGGTGGTCGAAGGTTCCGCGAAGGCGCGGATGGACCGTCGCGGCGACGAAGACGGCCTGCAAGTGCTGCCGGTGCAGATCCACGGCGACGCGGCCTTTGCCGGCCAGGGCGTCGTGATGGAAACGCTGAACCTCGCGCAGACGCGCGGTTACGGCACGCACGGCACGCTGCACATCGTCATCAACAACCAGATCGGCTTCACGACGTCCGACCCGCGCGACGCGCGCTCGACGCTGTACTGTACCGACGTCGTCAAGATGATCGAGGCGCCGGTGCTGCACGTGAACGGCGACGATCCGGAAGCCGTCGTGCTCGCGATCCAGATCGCGATCGACTATCGGATGCAGTTCCACAAGGATGTCGTGATCGACATCGTCTGCTTCCGCAAGCTGGGTCACAACGAGCAGGACACGCCGGCGGTCACGCAGCCGCTGATGTACAAGAAGATCGCGCAGCACCCGGGCACTCGTGCGCTGTACGCCGAGAAGCTCGTGCAGCAGGGCGTGATCACTGCGGAAGACGCCGACAACTACGTGAAGGCATACCGCAAGGCGATGGACGACGGTCACCACACCGTCGATCCGGTCCTGTCGAACTACAAGAGCAAGTACGCGGTCGACTGGGTGCCGTTCCTGAACCGCAAGTGGACGGACGCAGCCGATACGGCCGTGCCGCTCGCCGAACTGAAGCGCCTGGGCGAACGCATCACGACGGTCCCGGAAAACTTCAAGGTTCACCCGCTCGTCGAGCGCGTGATCAACGACCGCCGCAACATGGCGCGCGGCGATCAGCCGCTCGACTGGGGCATGGGCGAACACCTCGCATTCGCGTCGCTCGTCGCATCGGGCTACTCGGTGCGCCTGACGGGCCAGGACTCGGGCCGCGGCACGTTCACGCACCGTCACGCGGTGCTGCACGACCAGAACCGCGAGCGCTGGAACGACGGCACGTACGTGCCGCTGCAGAACATCGCCGACGGTCAGGCGAAGTTCACGGTGATCGACTCGGTGCTGTCGGAAGAAGCGGTGCTGGGCTTCGAATACGGTTATTCGACCGCCGAGCCGAATACGCTCGTGCTGTGGGAAGCGCAGTTCGGCGACTTCGTCAACGGCGCGCAGGTCGTGATCGACCAGTTCATCTCGTCGGGCGAAGTGAAGTGGGGCCGCGTGTCGGGTCTCACGATGCTGCTGCCGCACGGCTACGAAGGCCAGGGTCCGGAACACTCGTCCACGCGTATCGAGCGTTTCCTGCAACTGTGTGCCGACCACAACATGCAGGTCGTCCAGCCGACGACGCCGGCGCAGATTTTCCACCTGCTGCGTCGCCAGATGATCCGCCTGTTCCGCAAGCCGCTGATCGTCGCCACGCCGAAGTCGCTGCTGCGTCACAAGGAAGCGGTGTCGGACCTGTCGGAACTTGCGAAGGGTTCGTTCCAGCCGGTGCTGGGCGAAACCGACGGCGGCATCGACGCGAAGAAGGTCAAGCGCGTGCTGGCATGCTCGGGTCGCGTGTATTACGACCTCGTCGCACATCGCCGCGAAGCGAAGGCGAACGACGTCGCGATCATCCGTATCGAGCAGCTGTATCCGTTCGCGCACAAGCAGTTCGAAGCCGAAATGAAGAAGTACGAGAACGCGACTGAAGTGGTCTGGGTGCAGGACGAGCCGCAGAACCAGGGTCCCTGGTTCTACGTCGAGCACCACCTGAAGGAAGGCATGAAGGAAGGGCAGAAGCTGGCATACAGCGGCCGTCCGGCTTCGGCCTCGCCGGCGGTTGGCTACTACGCGAAGCACTACGAGCAGCAGAAGGCCCTGATCGAAGGTGCATTCGGCCGCCTGAAGAGCGCATCGATCGCGAAATAACCGACGGAAGCGAAACGGGAAGGCGCGCGGCGCTTTCCCGTTCCTTTTGGCCCGCCGGGCGCGTCGCGCGCCGCACCGGCCGAAGGAATCGCACGAACCTCGTCATACCCCAGATTAAGCATCCAGGAAAATCACATGGCTATCGTAGAAGTCAAAGTCCCCCAGTTGTCGGAGTCGGTGTCGGAAGCCACCATGCTGCAGTGGAAGAAGAAGCCGGGCGAAGCAGTCGCGCAGGACGAAATCCTGATCGAACTCGAGACCGACAAGGTCGTCCTCGAAGTGCCGGCGCCGGCAGCGGGCGTGCTCGCGCAAGTGCTGCAGAACGACGGTGACACGGTCGTGGCCGACCAGATCATCGCGACGATCGACACCGAAGCGAAGGCAGGTGCCGCTGAAGCCGCGGCAGGCGCTGCCGAAGTCAAGCCGGCAGCCGCGCCCGCTGCAGCCGCCGCCGCACCGGCCGCTCAGCCGGCAGCCGCAACGGCATCGAGCTCGGTCGCCGCATCGCCGGCCGCAGCGAAGCTGCTGGCCGAGAAGGGCCTGTCGACGGGCGACGTCGCAGGTTCGGGCCGCGACGGCCGCGTCACGAAGGGCGACGCGCTGGCAGCAGGCAGCGCACCGAAGGCTGCTCCGGCCGCCGCACCGGCGAAGACCGCCGCCGCGAAGCCGGCGCTGCCGGAAGTGAAGGTGCCGGCGTCGGCAGCGACCTGGCTGAACGACCGTCCGGAACAGCGCGTGCCGATGTCGCGCCTGCGTGCGCGTATCGCCGAGCGTCTGCTCGAATCGCAGCAGACCAACGCGATCCTGACGACGTTCAACGAAGTGAACATGGCTCCGGTCATGGAACTGCGCAACAAGTACAAGGACAAGTTCGAGAAGGAACACGGCGTGAAGCTCGGCTTCATGTCGTTCTTCGTGAAGGCGGCCGTCCATGCGCTGAAGAAGTTCCCGCTCGTGAACGCGTCGATCGACGGTAACGACATCGTCTACCACGGCTACTTCGACATCGGTATCGCAGTCGGTTCGCCGCGCGGCCTGGTCGTGCCGATCCTGCGCAACGCGGATCAACTGAGCCTCGCCGAGATCGAGAAGAAGATCGCCGAATTCGGCCAGAAGGCGAAGGACGGCAAGCTGTCGATCGAGGAAATGACGGGCGGTACGTTCTCGATCTCGAACGGCGGCGTGTTCGGCTCGATGCTGTCGACCCCGATCATCAACCCGCCGCAATCGGCCATCCTCGGCGTGCACGCGACGAAGGAGCGCCCGGTCGTCGAGAACGGCCAGATCGTGATCCGCCCGATCAACTACCTCGCGCTGTCGTACGACCACCGCATCATCGACGGCCGCGAAGCCGTGCTGTCGCTCGTCGCGATGAAGGATGCGCTGGAAGATCCGGCACGCCTGCTGCTCGACCTGTAAGCCGAGTCTCACCGCATCGACCCGTTCCGCAGGTTTGCGCCCACGTGCGAACCTGCGGGCGTACAAGTAGAAAGGATTGTCATGTCCAAGGAATTTGACGTCGTCGTGATCGGCGCCGGCCCTGGCGGCTACATCGCCGCGATTCGCGCCGCGCAGCTCGGCAAGACCGTTGCCTGTATCGAGAAGTGGAAGAACCCGGCCGGCGCGCTGAAGCTCGGCGGCACCTGCCTGAACGTCGGTTGCATCCCGTCGAAGGCGCTGCTCGCGTCGTCGGAAGAGTTCGAGAACACGTCGCACCACCTGGCCGACCACGGCATCACGGTCGACGGCGTGAAGATCGACGTCGCGAAGATGCTCGGCCGCAAGGATGCGATCGTCGAGAAGATGACGAGCGGGATCGAGTTCCTGTTCAAGAAGAACAAGATCACCTGGCTGAAGGGCCATGGCAAGTTCACCGGCAAGACCGATGCCGGCGTGCAGATCGAAGTGAGCGGCGAGGGTGAAGCCGAAGTCGTCACCGCGAAGAACGTGATCATCGCGACGGGTTCGAAGGCGCGTCACCTGCCGAACATCCCGGTCGACAACAAGATCGTGTCGGACAACGAAGGTGCACTGACGTTCGACTCGGTGCCGAAGAAGCTCGCCGTGATCGGCGCGGGCGTGATCGGCCTCGAGCTCGGCTCGGTGTGGCGTCGCCTGGGTGCCGACGTGACGGTGCTCGAAGCGCTGCCGGCCTTCCTCGGCGCAGCCGACGAAGCGCTCGCGAAGGAAGCGGCCAAGCTGTTCAAGAAGCAGGGCCTCGACATCCATCTCGGCGTGAAGATCGGCGACGTGAAGACGACCGCCGACGGCGTGTCGATCGCCTACACGGACAAGGACGGCAACGCGCAGACGCTCGACGCCGACCGCCTGATCGTGTCGGTCGGCCGCGTGCCGAACACCGACAACCTCGGCCTCGAGGCCATCGGCCTGAAGGCGAACGAGCGTGGCTTCATCGACGTGGACGACCACTGCCGCACGGCGGTGCCGAACGTGTACGCGATCGGCGACGTGGTGCGTGGCCCGATGCTCGCGCACAAGGCGGAAGACGAAGGCGTGCTGGTCGCGGAAGTGATCGACGGCCAGAAGCCGCACATCGACTACAACTGCATTCCGTGGGTGATCTACACGTACCCGGAAATCGCCTGGGTCGGCAAGACGGAGCAGCAGCTGAAGGCGGAAGGCCGCGAGATCAAGACGGGTAAGTTCCCGTTCTCGATCAACGGCCGCGCGCTCGGCATGAACGCGCCGGACGGCTTCGTGAAGATGATCGCGGATGCGAAGACCGACGAGCTGCTCGGCGTGCACGTGATCGCCGCGAACGCGTCGGACCTGATCGCGGAAGCCGTGGTCGCGATGGAGTTCAAGGCGGCGTCGGAAGACATCGCCCGCATCTGCCATCCGCACCCGTCGATGTCGGAAGTGATGCGCGAAGCGGCGCTCGCGGTCGACAAGCGCTCGCTGAACAGCTGAGCGCGGTATAGCGCCGGCCGGCCATCGGCTGGCGCAACCGTCTCATGACGAAGGCGGGCGGGTTTTTCCCGCTCGCCTTTGTTTTTTCCGGTTTGCCCCGATGAACGTCACCGAATACTACACGCGCGAACTGACCACGCGCGGCTATCAGTCCGATCCCGCCCAGCGCGCGGCCGTCGATCGCCTGCAGCGCTGCTTCGACGAATGGGTCGACTACAAGGCGCGTCGCTCGAACGCGTTCAAGAAGCTCATCAATCACCCGGATCTTCCGCGCGGCGTCTACATGTGGGGCGGCGTCGGTCGCGGCAAGAGCTTCCTGATGGACAGCTTCTACGCGGTGGTGCCCGTGCAGCGCAAGACGCGCCTGCATTTCCACGAATTCATGCGTGAAGTGCACCGCGAACTCGAGGAACTGAAAGGGCAGGCCGATCCGCTCGACGAACTCGCGCGACGCATCGCGAAGCGTTACCGGCTGATCTGTTTCGACGAGTTCCACGTGTCGGACATCGCCGACGCGATGATCCTGTACCGGCTGCTCGACCGCCTGTTCAACAACGGCGTGCAGTTCGTGATGACGTCGAATTACGACCCCGACGATCTGTATCCGGACGGCCTGCATCGCGACCGCATGCTGCCGGCGATCGCGCTGATCAAGGACAAGCTCGACGTGCTCAACGTCGATGCGGGGGTCGATTATCGCCAGCGCACGCTCGCGCAGGTGAAGATGTATCACACGCCGCTCGGCGCGGATGCCGATCGCGAACTGCGTCATGCATTCGGCAAGCTCGCGGCCGTGCCCGACGAGAGCCCGATCCTGCATATCGAGAAGCGCGAACTGAAGGCGCTGCGCAAGGCGGACGGCGTCGTGTGGTTCGATTTCGCGACGCTGTGCGGCGGCCCGCGTTCGCAGAACGACTACCTCGAACTGGCGAGCCGCTTCCATGCGATCGTGCTGTCCGAGGTGCCGCAGATGTCGCCGCGGATGGCATCCGAGGCGCGCCGCTTCACGTGGCTCATCGACGTGCTGTACGACCACAAGGTCAAGCTGCTGATGTCCGCGGCGGTGCCGGCCGAGGACCTGTACGTCGAAGGCCCGATGGCCAACGAATTCGCGCGTACGGTCTCGCGTATCGTCGAGATGCAGTCGAAGGAGTATCTCGAAACACCGCGCCGCATCGTCGATACGTCGTTGACCTGAGCGGATGCGGGCTCGGGTAATTGGCGGGATTTAAACGTCAATTTCGGTTAAATTCAGTCGATCTACGGGTATTTTCGGATTTGTCTTATATTCATCGTTGAGGTGAGCCGATATTGTGGTGTCATGGTTATTAAGGCTGGAGATGTCCATGACACCGTATCGCGATTTGACCGACCACGAATGGCGCTGCGTCGCGCCGCTTCTGCCCGAAATGCAGCCGCGCACCGAGTTGCGCGGCCGGCCGTTAGCCAATACGCGGGCCGTGCTGAACGGGGTGCTCTGGGTGATCTACAGCGGCGCAACCTGGTCGGCCATGCCGCGCCGTTACCCGTCGTATCAAACATGCCATCGCCGCTTCAAGGTGTGGCACGAAACGGGCACGCTGATGAATGTGATGCGTGAGCTTTATGGCGAAGCCGGTATGAATCTATGCAATGAACTCTCCGCGCGGATGCGCAAGCACACGCAATCGAAAGCGGCGGAGGCGCGTAGCAACGCAGCACCCGCGTATCGTGCACCAGGCAGCTATGCATCGGGTGCAATGAAGCACGCAGCGTGATTCCATCGCTTTTCGTTGTGCGCGCACCAAAAGAAATCGGCCTGACGACGTTGTCGCAGGCCGATTTTTATTGAGCCGCGCGTTTTGGCGCGTGGTGCGTTATTGCTGGCGAACCCAGGTCTGCGAGCGACCGAGCAGCGACACGCCGATGTAGCCGCGCACCACGAGCTTCTGGCCGCCGTCTTCAAGCGTCATCTTGCACTTGTAGACCTTGCCGTTCTCCGGGTCGAGAATGTTGCCGCCGTCCCAGTGGTCGCCGTCCTTCTTCATCGCCTTGATGATCGTCATGCCCTTGATGAGCTGATCCTTGCGCTCGTCCGTGCACGCGGTGCAGCGGCGATCGGGCGTATCGTTCGCGCCGAGGCCCTTGACGACCTTGCCGGTCAGCGCGCCGTCGCCGTCCTCGGCGATCTGCACGAGTGCCTTCGGTTGATGGGTGTTGTCGTCGATCGTTTGCCACATGCCGATGGGGCTGTCGGCTTGCGCGAAGGTGGGCGCTGCGCACGCGAGCAGGGCGCCGGCAATGGCGATTGCACGCAACGGGCGAGTCAGTTGAATCATTGTCATCCTCCTTGTTTTGCATGTCTGTTCGATTCGCCCGCACGCCCGTCTGCATGGGGCGGGCATGTTGCGAGCTTCGCCAGAATACGTGAAACCGCGCGCCACGTTTGATAGAGGGGACTCTAATCGAAACAGCCCGCGTGATGCGGGCTGTTTCGAGGCTTTGGTGACCGATCAGTTGAGCTGATAGGAGAACGCGGCGTTGATGCGTGGGCTGCGTGACGCGCTTTCGACCGGTGCGTCGCCTACCGGTTTGGCGACGTTCAGGTCGAGACTGTAGTAGCGGCTGTCCGTGAGCCGCACGCCGATGCCGACCGACGACATGCGGTTCGGTGACGGCGTGCCCGAGTGCAGATACACGCGCGCCATGTCGTATGCGATGTACGGCGTGATCGATTTCAGATACGTCCAGCCCGGCGTGAAGCCGCGGTTGACTTCCAGCGACATCCCCCAGCCCGAGTCGCCCGACGTTTCGCCGGGCTGGTAGCCGAGCGCGTAACGGGTCGAGCCGAACGAGATCTGCTCGGACGTCGGCAGCGAGTCGGGACTGTATTGCCCGGTCACCGAAACCGACGTGCCGATCCGGAACGGCCATTCGTTCGTCTGCGTGAAAGTCGCGCCGGTGCGAACGAAGGTCAGCGAGATCGGGCTGTCCACCGAGGTCGTCGTCGTGCCGACGGTAATGTCCTGCGCTTTCGACGCGCCGAGGATATTGAACCCCTTCGCGACGTTGACGCTCAACTTCTGTACCTGTTTCGGCTGGACGCTCGTGTAGTCGAGCTGCATCTGCAGCACGCGAACCTGCGAGCGCGTATCGAGGCTCGCACCGTTGATCTGGTTCTGGTAACGGTCCTCGTTGTGCGACGCATAGCCCGACACGGTGCCGAGCAGGCTGCGCTGATTGTTCAACAGTATCGGATAGGAGGCCGAAAGACCGAGTTTTTCGTTCTTGACCGTCCGCTCGACGTACGACGGCAACCCCGGGTTGTCGGTCGGCTTGCCGCGATACGTGCTGGCATCGAGTCGCGTGATCAGGCCGCTGCTGCCGACGGGCAGGGCGCCGCTGAACGCGAAGTAGGTTTGCTTGTCGCGTCCCGGCGGCGCGAGCGCCGAGATGCTCAGTTGCTCGCCGAACCGCGTCAGGCCGTTTTCGGTCGCGGTGATGAGGCCCTGGACGCCCGGGTGGTTGAAGTCGATCCCCGTGCTGACGTTGAACGGTTTGCGGTCGACCGCGAGCTCGAGCGTCGTCGCGCCGTCGGTGGTTTGCGGCGGCGGGACATTCGCCTTCACCGTGAGGCCGGGCAGCAGGCCGAACGTGTTCACGTAGCGCTCGAACGTCGCGCGGCGCAGCGGTCGGTCCGCCGTGATATGCGCGGCAATCGCGCGAATCTTCGGTTCCATCGCGCCGGGTTTGCCGGTGACCTTGACGTCCGACACATAGCCTTCGACCACCGTGATGCGCACGACACCGTCCTCGAACGTCTGCGCGGGAACGAACGCGAACGACAGCGCGTAGCCGCGCTCCTGGTACAGCTTCGTCACGCCGTTGGCGGTTTCGATCAGCTCGCCGATCGTGATGTCCTTGCCGACGAGCGGCGTGAAGCGGCGCGTGATTTCCTCGAACGGTACCGACTTCACACCTTCGACCTGGAACGTCTTCGGCGTCAGGTGCCGCGACAGCAGCTCCTGCAATTGCGGCGCCTGCGGCGCGACCTGAACGGTGACGTTCGGGCCCGTCTTCGGTGCGTTGATCTGGGGAAGGGAGTCGAGCGGGTTACCGCCGACGCGCGTTTGTGCCTGTGCCGTGCCTGCCGCCGCGATGGCGAGCAGCATCATCCATCTGTCGAGTCTGGATTTCATTGTTTTTCCTCGTAGGCCTTGCTTTTCGTCTTCTTTGTAATGCCGGCGCGCGACATCCGAGTGTCGCGCGCCGCGTGCCGCCATGCCGGTTGTGTTTGTACGGCCGCGCCATTCGCTCCGGCTGCGATGACGCGACCGTCCTCCTTACTTGCCAACGCTACCCAGCGTACCCAGCAACCCCGTGACCGGCGCCAGCAGGCCCGTCGAACCGCTGCCCGACGATGCCGTACCCGACACGCTGCCGACCAGCGACGTGACCGGCGCGAGCGGGCTCGAGCCCCCGGACCCCGCTGCACCGCCCACTGCTCCGGTGACAGTATTCAGCAAACCGGTGACGGGCGCGAGAGGGTTTGCACTGCCTGCGCCACCTGTTGCGCCGCCGAGCGTGCCCGTCACCGTCGACACGAGATTCGTGACGGGTGCCAGCGGACCGCTGCTGCCGCCTGCCGCGCCACCCAGTGCGCCGGTCACCGTGGAGACGAGGCCGGTCACCGGCGCGAGCGGGCCGCTGCCCGAGCCGCCCGTTGCGCCGCCGAGGGCGCCCGTGAGCGAACCGAGCGGGGTCGAGCCGAGACCCGACAGCAGGCCGCCGAGCGGGTTCGTCGAACCGGAGCCCGACGACGAGCCGTTCTGGACGGTTGCCGTCGAACCGCCGACGAGGCTCGTGATCAGGCCGGGGATCGGCGCCGCGCCATTCGGGCCGTTCGGGTTGACGAGGCCGCCCGCGTTGGTCACGGTGTTGCCGACCGCGGTCACGAGCTGGCCGACGTCACCGACGAGCGGCTGGCTCGACGTGCCGCCGACCTGCTTGCCGGCTGAGCTGATAGCACCGCCGATCTGGCCGAGCAGCCCCGAGACGGGTTGGCCGAGGCCGGTCGTCGTGCCGACCTGCTGCGTGACCTGGCCGGCGGTGATCACGAGCGGCGTGATCGCCGAGCTGATCGGTTGCGTGACCTGCTGCACGGCGCCCGACGACAGCGTCGAGCCGATCGTCGTGCCGGCGGCCGTCAGGCCGTTGGCGACCGTGTCGAGCACGGTGCCGACCGGCGTCGTGACCGGCGCGAGCGGTGCCAGCGGGCCCGTGCCCAGCGCCTTGACCGTCGAGCTCAGGCCGGAGACCGTGTTGCTGGTTGCGCCGACGACGTTGCCGAGACCGGCAACCGTGGTGCCGACCGGGTCCTTCGTCGAGCCGATCTGTCCCAGCCCGTTGCTCACCGCATCGGCTGCCGCGCCGACGATCGTGCCGGTGCTGGACAGCGTGCTGCCGACGCCCTTCGTCACGCCGTCGCCGAGGCCCGGCAGGCTGATGTTGCCGACCGTGCTGCCGAGGTCGGTGGCCGTCTGGCCGACCGTGCTGATGACACCCTTGGTGCCGGTCGACGAGCCGCTGGTACCGCTCGTGCCGGACGTGCCGCTGGTGCTCGGGTTGTTGTTGTCGTTGCTGCTGGTCGGCGGCGAGCTGACGCCGCCGCCGCCGCAGGCGGCCAGCAGGCACGCCGCGGCGAAGGCGGTGAGGGGCGCGCGCCACTGGCGCAGGGCGACCGTCGGGATGGAACGTTGCTGGGACATGATGGACTCCTCGCTGTCTTTTCGATGAATGGATGTCGGATTACTTGCCGTGCGTGCCGCCGAGCAGGCCGCCGATCAGCGACGTGACGGGCGCAAGCGGATTCGACGACGCGCCCGAGTTCGTGACGGCACCCGTGCCGCCGCTCAGTGCCGGTACGCCGACCGTGCTCGTCACCGTGGAGACGGCGTTCGTCACCGGGGCGAGCGGGCTGCTGCCGCCTGCGCCACCCGTTGCGCCGCCGAGGGCGCCCGTGACTGCGCCGAGGAGGCCCGTGACCGGGGCGAGCGGGCCGCCGCTGGTACCGCCCGTTGCGCCGCCGAGCGCGCCGGTGACCGTGGAGACGAGGCCCGTAACCGGTGCGAGCGGGCTGCTGCCGCCGCCTGCTGCGCCGCCGAGTGCGCCGGTGACCGTGGAGACGAGGCCCGTGACCGGTGCGAGCGGACCGCTGCCGCCGCCTGCTACGCCGCCGAGTGCGCCGGTGACCGTGGAGACGAGACCCGTGACCGGCGCGAGCGGACCGCTGCCGCCGCCTGCTACGCCGCCGAGCGCGCCGGTGACCGTGGAGACGAGGCCCGTGACCGGAGCGAGCGGGCCGCTGCCGCCGCCTGCTACGCCACCGAGTGCGCCGGTGACCGTCGAGACGAGGCCCGTGACCGGAGCGAGAGGACCGCTACCGCCACCCGTCGCGCCACCGAGTGCGCCGGTAACCGTGGAGACGAGGCCCGTGAGCGGGGCGAGCGGGTTGGTCACGCCGCCGGTGCCGCCCGTGAGCAGGCCGCCGACGGCCTTCACGGTGTTGCCCGTCGACGAGACGGTGTTGCCGAGACCCGTGGTGACCGGGTTGCCGCCCGTCGATGCGAGCAGGGCGCCGGCCTGGTTCAGCCCGTTGCCGACCGTGCCGAGCAGCGTGTTGACCGGTGCGCCGAGGCCGGTTGCCGTGCCGATCGTCTGAGTCGTCTGGCCGACCATCGTCGTGATCGGCGTGATGGCCGAGCTGACCGTTTGCGTGACCTGCTGGATCGGGCCGGTCGACAGCACATTGGTGAGCGTGGTGCCGCCGTTCGACACGGCGCCGCCGAGCGTCGTGACGAGGCCGCCGACGGCGCCGGTGACCGGCGCGAGCGGCGACAGCGGGCCGCTGCCGAGGCTCGTGACCAGGTTGCCCGTTTGCGTGACTGCGCCGCCGAGCTGATTGACCACGCCGCCGGTGCTGGCGACCGTGGTGCCGACCGGGTCCTTCGTCGCGCCGAGCTGGCCGAGCCCGCTGCCGAGGCCGTTGCCCAGTGCGGTGACCGCGCCGCCGACGCTTTGCACGATGCCGCCCGCGGCTTGCGTGGTGGCCGGATTGACGCCCGGCAGCGTCTGGCTGCCGATGACGGAGCCGAGACCGGAGACGGTGCTGCCGGTATTCGTGATGATATTGCCGGTGCCTGCGAGGACATTTCCCACCGGATTCGCCGACACACCCGAGGTGCCGGACGTCCCGCTCGAGCCCGAGGTGCCGCTGGTGCCCGACGTGCCGCTCGTACCAGAGGTGCCGCTGGTACCGGACGTACCGGACGTGCCGCTCGTGCCCGAAGTCCCGCTGGTGCCGGAGGTACCGCTCGTACCCGAGGTGCCGCTCGAGCCGTTGCCGCCCGACGTGGAGATCGTATCGCCGCCGCCGGAGCTCGAACCGCCGCCGCCGAGACCCTGGCTGATGGAGCCGGAGCCGCCGCACGCGGAGAGGGAAAGCATGGCTGCAACGGTGGCCGCGATCAGAGTCGTCCGGAACACGCCATGAGGGATAACCTTGATGTCCATTTCTTCCTCGCATTAAAAATGTGTTGTGAACTGCGTTGTGTTGAGTGGTGCGAGGACTACTCTGCAACTGTCGTGCCATTTCGCTGCCCGACGGTTCGACAACAGGTTTTAAACGAGGCAATTCCTTGTGGGAAAAGGAAGTTACGGATCTTGAAAGATTGTTGAATCTGTTTAAATGCAGATGAATGAGAACGGTTTCGGCCGTTTCGTAACGTAACGTCACAACATTGGCGTTACGCGTGCGGCGTAACGTGGGGGCCCTGGACGCTTGCTGGACGAGGCAATTGTTTTACTGGTGGATTAGGTGTGCACATCTAACCTATCGTAAATCCTATGTGTAAGTCGTACCGAAACGCCGTACAAATACGTTGTGCTCCCGGTCATTTTTTTCCGTCAGAGTGGTTAAAAGAGGTTGGAATTTAAATGGGATCGGATATAGAATCCGGAGCAGATGTAAGCAAATGTACGGTTCGGTACACTACGTTCGAGGAGGAGCGCTATCGCGAATGTTAACTTGCATCAAATCGTGAGCAATGCCCTTCGGGGCGACCTATAAAGAAAGCGCACCCGGTTGTCGTTACAGCAGATGTGGCGAACGGTTGGGGCAAACGGCCAGATATGCGGGGACGTATACGTATAAAAGGCCAGAAAACGTAAATACAGGCACGAGGAATAAAATGAAAGCAATCATCAAGCGTTTCCTTAAGGAAGAAGACGGGGTTACCGCAGTCGAGTACGGACTCATCGCAGGACTTATCGCAGTCGCTCTCGTCACGGCCATGAGCACGTTGACAACCGGCATCTCGGGGGCGTTCTCCTACATCGCGAGCAAGCTGCCGTCGGTATAACGAACGAGCTTCGGCTCATTTCCCTGCTGTTAGGGGCGCGGATTGCTTCGGCAATCCGCGCGGTAAGTTTTGCCGTTCGGGGCGTAAATGATCCTGCTAACTGGCGTCGGGGTTTTCCTCGCGTGGGCGGTGCTCGTCGCGCTCGAGGACATCCGTCATAGGCGTATACCGAATTCACTGGTGATCGGTGGATTCGTATCTGCATTTGTGCTCGCCGGGCATAATCCATTCGGCATATCCATGAATCAGGCGCTCATTGGCGTACTGATCGGCTTTCTCAGCCTTTTCCCGTTTTTTGTGCTGCGCGTAATGGGCGCCGCGGATGTCAAGGTATTCGCGGTGCTGGGCGCGTGGTGCGGCCCGCATGCGCTGCTGTGGCTCTGGATCATTGCAAGCCTGCTGGCATTCGCGCATGCCGGCACGCTGGTTTTCGCCACCCGTACGCCGGTGTCGGCGTTGTGGCAGCGGCGTTCGCCGACGATGCAGATCGCCGGTTTCCGGGCGTCGCCGTATGCCGCGTTTCTCGTGATTCCCGCGGCGCTGTGGTGCCTGTACCGGATCGCGACGGGGGGAATGCAATGACGGCCGTTCGTCCGGTATCCGGCATGCGGCGTCGCCAGCGCGGCGCGACGGCGATCGAGTTTGCGATGGTGCTCCCCGTGTTCTTCCTGATCCTGTACGCGATCATCACGTACGGGATGATCTTCGCGGCCCAGCAAAACCTGACGCTAGCCGCCACGGAAGGCGCTCGCGCCGCGTTGAACTATCAGCAGGTCGGCGCGGCCGCGTCGGTGCAGGCCGCGCAGCAAGCCGCGCTGGCGGCGCGGGCCCAGGCCGCATGCACGGCCGCGACGAACCTGACCACATGGCTGAAAGGGTCGACATGCTCACCCACGCAGCAAGGCAGCTGTTCGTACGACCCGACGATGCTGTGCGTGCAGATCACGCTGACTTATCCCTACTCGCAGAGCCCGCTGATTCCGCCGTTTCCGCTGCTCGGTTCGCTGTTGCCGGTGCCGTCGACACTCACCGGAACCGCGATGGTGCAGATCAGCCCGGTCAACATCATATAGACGGCAGCAACGGCGTCGTACCGGGTCGAGGGCGCCCGGTCGGCCATGCTGCGTGGAGAATTCAATCGTGAGTAGCGGGGAAACATAACAACACCATGGCCAACAACCTGACGAAGATCATTGCAGGCTTGCTGATCGCGATCGCGATCCTGCTCGGCGTCTATGCGTGGATGCTCGGTCGCAAGCCGGCCGACGTAGCGCCGGTTGCCGCGACGGTCGCGACGCAGAGCGTGCCGGTCGTCGTGACGACGCGGCCGTTGCAAGCCGGCCAGCCGATTCCGGCCGAGGCGCTGAAGGTGCAGCAGTCGACCGCGGCGCCGCAGGGCGCGTTCGCCGATCCGCTGCAACTGGTCGGCCGCATTCCGGCAGCCGATATTCCCGCGCAGGCGGCCGTCGTCGCGAGCGCCTTGTCGTCCGGCCTCGCCGAGCAGCTCGCACCGGGAGAGCGTGCCGTCGCGATCAAGGTCGACGAGACCAATGCGGTCGGCAACCGCGTGCGGCCCGGCAACTATGTCGACGTGTTCCTGAACCTGAAGCGCGACGGGACCGGCGTGGCGATCGGCGGGACGTCGACGGCGGAGATCGTGAATACCCAGGCACGGCTGCTGATGTCGAAGGTCCGCGTGCTGTCGTTCGGCGATGCGACGACCGAGCGCGACAGTTCGAACGGCTCGGTGGTCGGGACGCGGACCGCGGTGCTGGCGGTGCCGACCGCGCAGGTGGACGCGCTGACGCTCGCCGAGCAGAGCGGCCGGCTCGTGCTCGCGCTGCGTAGCCCGCGCGACGACGATGTCGCGACGCAAACCGTCGCGGTCCGTGTCGGCGACGACAAGAGCCCGTCGGCGCTTGCCGCGGCGGGCGTGGTGCTGGGCGAGTTGTCGAAGAGCGCGACGACGGCGGCACCGGCCCCGCGTGCGGCGCCGCGGGTGGTCGCGCGGCATCCGAGCGGCGGCAGCATCGAAGTGATTCGGGGTGGGCGGACCGAAACGGTCGCTTATTGAGCGGGACGACGACGGCAAAACAATGAAAAAGAAACTGATTGGTTTGGCTATTGCATTGAGCGCGCTGGCGATGCCGCCGCTGTCGGACGCGGCCGACACGAGCGGCACGATCAGCCTTGCGATCGGCGCGCAGCGGCAGATTGCGACGGGGCGCGCGCTGCAGCGGGTCGCGGTCGGCGACCCGTCGGTGGCCGACGTGCTCGTCGTGAAGGGCGGGCGTGGCGGCGTGCTGCTGGTGGCGAAGAGTGCCGGCGCGACGAACGTGATGATCTGGGAGCGCGGCCGCGACGAGCCGACCGTCTATAACGTGAACGTCACGAGCGGTGCGGCACGGGCACTGCTCGACGGCACGTCGCCGAGCGTGAACACGTATGGCGGCACGACGGTGATCGGTGGTGCGGCCGGAACGCTCGACGGGCATCAGCGGGCGGTCCATGCGGCGAAGACGGTCGGCGGCAAGGACGGGACGACGCTCGATGCGTCGACGATTTCCGGCAAGAACGTCGTGCAGGTCGACGTGCGGGTCGTCGAATTCAGCCGTTCGGTGCTGAAGCAGGCGGGCCTGAACTTCTTCAAGCAGAGCAACGGCTTTGCGTTCGGCGCCTTCGCGCCGACGGGGCTCACCTCGATTACCGGTACGCCGGGCGGCTCGCTCACCTACAACACGAGCGTACCGATTTCGTCGGCGTTCAACCTCGTCGTCAATTCGGTGTCGCGCGGATTGTTCGCTGACCTGTCGATTCTCGAGGCGAACAACCTGGCGCGCGTGCTCGCACAGCCGACGCTCGTCGCGTTGTCCGGCCAAAGCGCGAACTTCCTCGCCGGCGGCGAGATCCCGGTGCCGGTGCCGCAATCGCTCGGCACGATCTCGATCGAATGGAAACCCTACGGCGTTGGGCTCACGGTCACGCCGACCGTGCTGAGTCCGCGGCGGATCGCGCTGAAGGTTGCGCCCGAGTCGAGTCAGCTCGACTTCGTGCATTCGATCACGATCAACAGCGTGCAGGTGCCCGCGCTGACGACGCGGCGCGCGGACACGACGGTCGAGCTCGGCGACGGCGAAAGCTTCGTGATCGGCGGCCTGATCGACCGCGAAACCACGTCCAACGTCAACAAGGTGCCGTTCCTGGGCGATCTGCCCATCATCGGCGCGTTTTTCAAGAATCTGAGCTACCAGCAGAACGACAAGGAGCTCGTGATCATCGTGACGCCGCATCTCGTTGCGCCGATCGCGCAGGGCGCGCCGCTGCCGGCGACGCCGGGCGAGCTGTCCGAGCAGCGCGACGGTCCGGTGTGGCGTTCGTACCTGGGCGGCATGGCATCGCCGGACGCAGGACCGGGGTTCTCGAAATGAGCGCGCCGAATCGTTACCGGACCGCGCAGGCCGTCGCGCACGACGCGATGCCTTGCTTCATTGGGAGTATCCAAGATGAATGCGAGAACCTACTCTTTGGCTGAGCCCGCCGTCACCGACCACTTCGTCTGCGCATCCTCGCTTGCGGAGCATGTGCACTGGCTGTCGCAATCGCTGGTGGCCGCCGGCGCGGTCGAAGGGGTGCCGCTCGATGGCGCCGCGCTGTCGCAGCGTATCGGCGTGTTGAATCCGGCACTGGTGTTCATCGATTTTTCCGGTGACTGCGCGGCGGCAAGCACGGTGGTCGCCGCGGTACGCGCGGCGCATCCGGGCGTGCCGGTCGTCGCACTGGGTTCGCTCGCGCAGCCGGAAGGGGCACTCGCCGCGCTGCGTGCGGGCGTGCGCGATTTCGTCGATTTCTCCGCACCGGCCGACGAAGCGCTGCGGATCACGCGCGTGTTGCTCGACAACGTGGGCGAGCCGGCCAATCGTCACGGAAAGGTCACCGCATTGCTCGGCGCGCGCGCCGGAATGGGCGTGAGCACGCTCGCCGCGAACCTGTCGGTGCTGATGCAGCGGCGGCCGGCCGACCCCGCGCGCACAGCGGCGCTGCTCGATCTCGGGCTGCCGGCCGGCGACGGCGCGTTGTTCCTGAACACGCGCTGCGAATTCCATTTCGTCGAGGCCGTGCGCAACCTGCGCCGGATCGACCGTACGTTCGTGACCACCGCACTCGCGCGCCATTCGAGCGGCGTCGCGCTGACGACGCTGCCACCGAATCTCGCCGAGCTGCGCGACGTGGCGACAGCGTCTTGCGCGGCGTTGCTGAACCGGCTGCGGGCGTTCTTCGATCACCAGATCGTCGATCTCGGCGGCTTCCCGAATCGCGAATTCATTGCGCAGGTCGTGAACCTGGCGGACGAAGCATGGCTCGTTTGCGATCAGGGCGTGGCATCGGTCGTATCGGCGGTCGAGATGCTGGACGGGTTGCGCGAGGCAGGCGCCGCGACCGACCGGATCCGGCTCGTCGTCAACCAGTTCGATGCCGAGCTCGGGCTGATGCCCGCGCAGATCGCCGAACGGCTCGATCTGTCGCTGCTCGCGACGCTGCCGTCGCGGCGCGTGTCGATCGGGCACGCGGCGAACCAGGGCAAGCTGATCGCCGAGGTCGCGGAACGCGATCCGTACGTTCGTGCGCTCGGGCCGCTGGTCGAGCGCCTCGCGGGCGCACCGGCGCCGGGAGCGGCACAGCGCGCGGCCGGCGGCCTCTCGGCGCTCAAGCGAATCATTCAATCCTCAACGAAGCGGTCGTAAGCGATGGCACACGACATTCAATTTGCCGACGGCGCAGCGCCGTTCTCGCAAACGCAACAGTTCCACGACATCAAGAATGCCGCGCACGAGCATCTGCTCACGCGGATCGAGGAACTGGGCGCCGAATTCGGCCGTTGGTCGCGACAGGCGATCAACCAGTTCGTCGATCTCGAAATCGACAGCTTCGTGCGGTTGCGGCGCATCCCGCTCAACGAGAGCGAGGTGCGTGCGGTGGCCGAGGCGCTGACGAAGGAGCTCGCCGGCTTCGGGCCGATCGAAGACCTGTTGGCTGACCCGCACGTCGAGGACATCCTGATCAACGGCTACAACGACATCTACGTGTCGCGCCACGGGATCCTGTCGAAGCTGCCGATCCGCTTCACCGACAACGCGCATCTGCTGCGGATCGTGCGACGGATTCTCGCGCCGGTCGGCCGGCGGCTCGACGAATCGAATCCGATGGTCGATGCGCGGCTGCCCGACGGCGGGCGGGTCAACGTCGTGATCGAACCGTTGTCGATCGACGGCCCGGTCGTGTCGATCCGGAAGTTCCGCAAGGACCCGCTGAAGCCCGAGGACCTGCTGGGCAACGGTACCTACAACGAGGAAATTGGCCGACTGCTCGAGGCCGCGGTCGACGCGCGCTGCAACGTGCTCGTGTCGGGCGGCACCAGTTCGGGCAAGACGTCGCTGCTGAACGCGCTGGCGTTCCACATCCCGATGGCAGAACGCGTCGTGACGATCGAGGATACGGCCGAACTGTCGCTGAATCACCCGCACGTCGTGCGACTCGAAAGTCGTCCCGGCGGGTTCGACGGCAGTGGCGTCGTGACGATTCGCGACCTGCTGCGAAACACGCTGCGGATGCGGCCGGACCGGATCATCGTCGGCGAAGTGCGCGGCGGCGAGGTGCTCGAAATGCTGCAGGCGATGAATACCGGCCACGACGGATCGATGGGCACAGTGCACGCCAGCTCGCCGCGCGAATGTTTGTACCGGCTCGAGATGCTGGCGGGCTTCGCCGGTTTTCAGGGGACCGAAGCAAGCCTGCGACGGCAGATCGCCAACGCGATCGACTTCATCGTGCAGATCGGCCGGCTGTCCAACGGCCGCCGCCGCATCCTGTCGATCACCGAAGTCACCGGCATGTCGGACAACATCGTATCGACGCAGGAGCTGTATCGCTACGAAGCGCGCGTCACGCCGGAGGGCGAAGAGATCGATCATTGGGAATCGCTCGGCATTCATCCGCATTCGCCGAAGCTGGCGCGTTTCCGCAGCACGCTGGTGTCGGCGGGCGGCGGTGGCGGCGGGTTCGGTGGCAGCTTCGGGCGAGGCGGGGGCTTCAATGTCTAGCGCCACCTTGCTCGCGCTGATGTTCGCGTTGATTTGCGCGGCGGCCGGGTTGCTGCTGTGGCGCGGAAGCCAGGTGCGGGAAGGGCGTGCGCATGCGCAGCGGTTCTTCGACAGCCGCGTCGGACAGGGCGCGCGCCCCGCCGCATCGGCTGGCGATACACGCACCGCGCGCGCCCCGGCGGCCGGTACGGCGAACCCGCAGGAGCCCGAACAAGGGTTCGCGCGCTGGCGTGCGTCGGCGTTCAACGCATGGACCGTGCTGTCCGACCGTGCGGGCCTCGATGAAGTCCGCGCCGGACTCGTGCTGTCGCTGGCGATCGTTGTGCTGCTCGCACTGTGGGCCGGCATGGCCGGCGGCGTGCTCGCCGCGGCGGCCGCGCTCGTCGCGGGCAGTGTGTTGGTCGTGCTGTGGATCACGTCACGCATCAGCCGGCGCCGCCTGAAGATCGTCCGTCAGTTGCCGTCGTTTCTCGACGGGATCGTACGGCTCGTGACGCTCGGGAACAGCGTGCCGGCGGCGTTCCAGTCGGCGCTTCAGACGGCCGAAATGCCGCTGCGCCGCTGCCTCGACGACGTGTCGCGAATGCTGCGCTCCGGCGTCGACATCGATCGCGCGATGCTGCACATCGCGCACACGTACCGTATTCGCGAATTCGAACTGGTCGGCGCGGTGCTGCGTCTGTCGGTGCGCTATGGCGGACGGGCGGACGTGATGCTCGACCGGATGTCGACCTTCATGCGCGATCTCGAGCAAGCGGAGCGCGAACTGTCCGCGATGTCGGCCGAGACCCGGCTGTCCGCATGGGTGCTGGCACTGTTGCCGATCGCGGTCGGCAGCTTCGTCATTGCCACGAGCCCGCGCTATTTCACGGCGATGTGGAACGACGATGCCGGACGTCAGCTGGTTTACCTGGCGTTCGTGCTGCAGGCGATCGGCGGTTTCTGGCTGTTCCGGCTCGCGCGGCTGAGGTGAATGGATGGATGCAAACCGTTTAGGCGCGCTTGCGCTGGTGCTCGGATCGGTCGGCGTGCTGCTGCTTGCCGCGCTCGCGATCGTTCGCATCGTGCTCGTGCAGCGTGCCGAGCGCGCGCTGTTGCATGCGCTCGACCGCCGGGCCGCCGCAGTCGAAGCGGCCGCCGCGCGTGCCGGCTCCGGCGAAGCGGCGCGCGAGGCAGCGGCACCTGTCGCGCCGCGGGTTCGCTTCGCGAGGCTGCGCGAACGTTTCGAAGACGTCGGGATGCGGTGGCTCGATACCGGTTTCAGCCGATATCTGATCGCCGACGAAGACCGTCGATTGCTCGAGCAGTGCGGTTTCGTCGACGTGCGCGCCAGAGCGCTGTTCGTCGGCGCGCGCATCGTCTGCGCGATCCTGCTGCCGGCGCTGGCCGTGCTGGTACTGATCGGCCGCGGACAGCAGGCGCGCTGGCCGTTGTGGCTCTCCATCGCGCTCGTGACCGGCTACATGCTGCCGAAAATCTACGTGCGGCGGCGCGCGACCGCGCGTCGACAGAGCCTTGCGGCCGAACTGCCGCTGCTCGTCGACATGTTGCGGCTGCTGCAGGGCGTCGGCCTGTCGCTCGACCAGAGCATCCAGGTGGTCACGCACGATTTTCAGACGATGTTGCCGGTGCTGTCGTGGGAGCTCGGCGTCGCGCAGCGGCAGTTCGCGGCCGGACGTACGCGTGAGCAATCGCTGCAACGCCTCACGAACAGTTTCGACAACGAGGATCTGCGCGCGATCGTGCGCTTGCTGATTCAGGTCGACAAGCATGGCGGCGCGGTGCAGGAGCCGCTGAAGCAATTCGGCGACCGTCTGCGTGAAGGGCGTCGCGCGACGCTGCGCGAGCAGATCGGCCGCCTGACGGTGAAGATGACCGGCGTGATGATCGTCACGCTGTTGCCGGCACTGTTGATCGTGACCGCGGGGCCGGGGATCATGACCGTGCTGTCCGCGCTCGCTGCGTTTCAGCGCTGATGCGGCATGAGGGGAAGGAGCGACACAAGATGAATCGATTGGGTTGGGTTCGCACGATCGCAGGCGCGACGGCGTGCGCGTTGCTCGCCAGCGGGTGCGCGATGTTCAAGGAGTCCGGATACGGTATCGGTGCGCAGGCCGAACGCGGCGCGCTGATGCAGGCCGCGGCCGACAAGAATGCGGCGCCCGATACGCCGGGCATGTATCTGGGCCTTATCGAGCGGATGCAGGGGCAAGGGCTGTATTTCGCGTCGCTCGCGCACATCGATCAGTACGAGAAGCAATATGGCGCATCGCCGGACACGATCCTGCTGCGCGCCGATGCGTTGCGGGCGACCGGCCAGTACGATGCCGGCGTGGCCGCCTATACCAAGTTGCTGACGACGCCGCTCGCGGCGCGCGGCTATCGCGGGCTCGGGCTGACCGCCGGCGCCCGCGGCGATTTCGCGCTGGCCGCGCAGCAGCTCGAGCAGGCGACGGCGCTTGCGCCGACCGATGCGGCGACGTTGTCCGACCTTGCGTATTCGAAGATGCGCGAAGGCGATCTGGCGGGGGCACGCGTGCCGCTGCTGAAGGCGGCCGAACTCGAGCAGAAGAACCCGAAGATCCTCAGCAACTTCGTGCTCTACCTGCTCGCGACCGGTCACGCGAAGGACGCGCGGCGGTTGATGGATCAACAGAAGTTGTCGCCCGCCGTGCGCAACCAGATTCGCGACGACGAGACGAAGGTCGCGGCCGCGATGCGCGCGAAGCAGCGCGCCGTCGCCTATACGCCGGCCACTGCGCCCGTGCCGTCGGTGGCCAGCAGCGACAATTTCGATCTTGCCGTGCCGCTGCTGCAGCGTTTCGCGCGATAACGACGATATTCACGGAGGCCATCATGTTTCACCTTTCTTCAATCCGCGTGCGGGCCGTGGGTATCGCCTTCGCCTGCTCGCTCGGTACGGGCGTCGCGCATGCGCAAGACGACACGCCGGCGTCCGAAATCGGTCATGCGACCAGCGCGCTGTTCGACGTGCAGCGCTCGAATCGCGCGGCCGCCATGCCGCAACCGATCGACGGTGCGGCCGGCACGTATGCCTATCAGCGCTATATCGACTCGTTCAAGACGCCGATTCCGCAGTGGTTCGGCACGATGTCGGCGTCGGGCGGCGGCAGCAGCGGTGGCAGCGGCGGCGGCCAGTCCGGTGGCGATCTCGCGCGCTGACGGAGCAAAACGGTGACTACCCGGCACAGTGGCGGCACGATCCGCCGCGCGTCACGACAGCGCGGCGCGTTCTCGGTGATGGCGATCATCGCGACGCTGATCGCCATCACGACGCTTGGCGCCATTGGCGTCGGTAATCTCTTTTTCCAGCGTCGGGACGTGCAGCGGATTGCCGACATGGCCGCGCTCGCGGCCGTGCAGCGGATGGACGACGCCTGTTCGCAGCCGACTGCCACCGCGACCAGCAACGCACAGTCGAACGGGCTCGATGCGTCGAACGGCGACACGATCAATATCGAATGTGGCCGCTGGGATACGTCGGTCAACCCGGCACCCAGCTACTACGCTGCCGCGACATCCGGAACCACGCAATTGAACGCGGCCAAGGTGGTCGTCACGCGGCAAGTGCCGTTCTTTTTCGTCGGGCCGCCGCAGACGGTGTCCGCGGTGTCGACCGCGCGGTCGACCAACATCGATACGTTCTCGGTCGGCGCGACCCTGGCCGCGCTCGGCGGAGTGGGTTGCTCAGGCGGATCGGCGCCGACGTCCGGCAATCCGGGGCTCGTCAACGGGCTGATCGGTGCGCTGCTCGGCGCCAACCTGAACCTGAACATCGCATCGTATCAAGCGCTTGCGTGCACGAACGTGACGGTCGGCGACCTCGTCGTGGCGGCGGGCGTCGGGACGGTCGATCAACTGCTCGCGCTGAAGCTCACGTTGCCGCAACTGCTCCAGTTGATGGTGAAGGCGGCCACGCAGACGTCCGTCGTCAACGCAAGCCTGCAGGCGAGCCTCGCCACGCTGCAGGCGATCCTGAACGCCAACGTTCCGGGGACGTCGATCGGCCTCGGCGGCGCGGGCGGCTTGCTGAACGTCGCGCTCGCGGATACGCAGGCGGCGCTCAACGCACAGGTGGATCTGCTCGATCTGCTGATGGTCGGCGCGGAGATCGCGGCAACGGGCAAGCCGGCGGTCGTGGTCAACGTCCCGTCGCTGAATCTCGGCGGGCTGACGGGAACGCAACTGCAGGTGCAGATCATCAGCCCGCCGTCGATCGGTGTCGGCGAGGGCGGGATCGATCCGGCGACGGGAACGTGGCGGACGAAGGCGTCGACGGCGGCGGTGGGTGTGTATCTGAATGTCTATCTTGGGACGGCGCAGTTGCCGCTGGTCGGGCCGTTGCTGGGCGCGCTGAACGTGGGCGTCGATGTCAATCTGCCGATTTATCTGCAGGCCGGCACCGGTACCGCGTGGCTGAACTCGACCCAATGCGCGGCCACACAGGCAGCGAGCACGGTCGTCATTACCGCACAGCCGGGGGTTGCCAATCTGTGCATCGGGCAGCCACCGCTCGATTCGTCGGGCAAGATCAGTCTGTCGTCGGCATACAGCTGCACGTCGCCTGCGCAGGTGGTCAATGCGACTGTCCTCGGCCTTGCCGGGCTGAAACTTGCCACCCTGAAAGTCTCGATGTCCAACGTATCGGTCCAGGTGCAGGGCGCGGCACAACAGCACACATTCAATGGTGTGCCGGGGATCGACGCCAACTACTGGACGGTCAATTCGAATGCGCTCGGCTCGGCGCTCAGTTCAGCGCTCACCCAACTCGCGGGCGCGCAGATCACCGCCACCCTTACTTTGCTCGGCGCAGATCTGCTGTCGATTCCGTCGACCCTCGCGTCGACATTGCTCGGTTTTTTGACTAGTCTGCTCGGCCCACTCTTGTCGAGCCTTGACGCAGTCCTCGTTCCGCTGCTGAATCTGCTTGGCGTCCAGGTCGGCGCGGCGACGGTCCATCAGATCTCGCTCAGTTGCGGGGTCGCCCAAACGGTTTACTGAAGAAGCAGATCAGATGAGAAATACGCCCGCAATCGAAGAGCTCGACCTGTACGTCTGGGAAGGCAAGGCGGACATCGTCGACCGTGTCGCCCGGTGCATGGCGAGCTTCGACGTCGAAGTGATCCGCGCCGACAACGCGGCGGTCTCACCCGAGCGCGCCGCGTTGCGGCGGTCGCTGGCGATCATCAGCGTGACGATGATCGAGGGCGGCGCGGCATTCCTGCGCGACTGGCAGGCCAACATCGGCATGCCGGTGGTCTGGGTCGGCGCGGCGCGCGACCACGACGCGTCGCAGTATCCGCCCGAGTATTCGCACATCCTGCCGCTCGATTTCACGTGCGCCGAATTGCGCGGCATGATCGGTAAGCTCGTCACGCAACTGCGGGCGCACGCAGCCGAAACGTTGCAGCCGTCGGAACTCGTCGCGCACTCCGAATCGATGCAGGCGCTGCTGCACGAAGTCGATACGTTCGCCGACTGCGACACCAACGTGCTGCTGCACGGCGAAACCGGCGTCGGCAAGGAGCGCATCGCGCAACTGCTGCACGAAAAGCATTCGCGCTATCGGCACGGCGAGTTCGTGCCGGTGAACTGCGGCGCGATTCCGGACGGCCTGTTCGAATCGCTGTTCTTCGGTCATGCGAAAGGGTCGTTCACGGGCGCGGTTGTTGCGCATAAAGGTTATTTCGAGCAGGCGGCCGGCGGCACGCTGTTCCTCGACGAGGTCGGCGATCTGCCGCTGTACCAGCAGGTCAAGCTGCTGCGCGTGCTCGAGGACGGCGCGGTGCTGCGGGTCGGTGCGACCGCGCCGGTCAAGGTCGATTTCCGTCTGGTCGCGGCGAGCAACAAGAAGCTGCCGCAGCTCGTGAAGGAAGGGTTGTTCCGCGCCGATCTCTATTACCGGCTCGCGGTGATCGAACTGAGCATTCCGTCGCTCGAAGAGCGCGGCGCGGTGGACAAGATCGCGCTGTTCAAGTCGTTCGTCGCACAGGTCGTAGGCGAGGAGCGGCTCGCCCAGTTGTCCGATCTGCCGTACTGGCTCACGGATTCGGTCGCGGACAGTTATTTCCCCGGCAACGTGCGCGAACTGCGCAACCTGGCCGAGCGGGTCGGCGTGACGGTACGGCAGACGGGCGGCTGGGATGCCGCGCGGCTGCAGCGGCTGATCGCGCATGCGCGCAGCGCGGCGCAGCCGGTGCCGGCGGAGAGCGCGGCCGAGGTGTTCGTCGATCGCAGCAAGTGGGACATGAACGAGCGCAACCGGGTGATCTCGGCGCTCGACGCAAACGGTTGGCGGCGTCAGGACACGGCCCAGCAACTCGGCATCAGCCGCAAGGTATTGTGGGAAAAAATGCGCAAATATCAGATCTTCGACGAAGAGCCCGAGACCCGCGAAAGTGAGTAATTAATGAGATAAAATCGCGGTGAATTACAACGACTCGGGCGGGAATAAAACTTCATGAGCCATATGACGGGGTTGGGGCGGGTGAGCGTATTGCTGCTCGCCATGGTGGGAGGCATGCAAGGCGCGTTCGCGCAGGGGCTGGCGGGCAGCGATCCGTCGGCGGTGCAGCAGGCGTCGGCGCCGGTAGCCGCGATTCCGGTGATCGATTCGCAGGCACAGACGTCGGTGCAGCCGCAGGCCGGCGAGACGACGGGGCCGAGCACGGTCGACGACTTGCAGCGCCAGATCCAGGCGCACTCGCTGACGGAAATGCGCACGAGCTACAACGGCAGCTACGGCGCCAGCCTGCTGTTCAACGTCAAGGATGGTGCGTATTTCGTCGCGTTGTTCCAGCAGAAGGCGTTCTGGCGCGTGATCAAGACTTACGACGAAACGCGTGCGGAAGCGATCTATCGCGATTTCTCGCATCAGGCGGAGCGGCTGGCCGTCAACGAGTTGCGGGCGGCGAAGCTGGAATCGCAGAAGGCGCAAATGGACAAGCAGATCGAGGTCACGCAGGACCGCGCGCGGCGCCTGCAGGCGGACATCTCGATCGCCCGCCAGCAGCAGGCGGCGGTGGCGGATCGCCAGAAGAGCGTGCGGAGCGAAACGGCGGCGTTGCAGGCGCAACAGGCTCAACTCCAGTCGCAACTGCGGGCGTTGCAGCAGCAGGTGCGTTCGCTGCAGCGCGAGGCTGACGCGGGCCTGCCGACGACGGCGCGCTGAACCCGATAACGACGGTGCGGCGACATGCCGCGCCGGCCGTACAAGTGAAAAGGGCAAGCCGGTTGGCTTGCCCTTTTTGTTTTACTGGCCGTCCGGCACGATTCGCCGGCGGCGCGTCACGATGACCGGCCCGTTGCCGCCGCGGGAATCCGACGGTGCGGCGTTGCCGGATGCGTCGCCGGTGTCGCGCGGCGCGCCGTAGCTTTCGCGCGGTTCACGCGGCTCGCGGGGGGCGCCGTAGCCTTCGCGCGGCTCACGTGAGCCGTAACCCTCGCGCGGTTCACGCGAACCGTAGCCTTCACGCGGCTCGCGGGAGCCGTAGCCGCCGTCGCCGCGCGATTCGCGCGGGCCGCCGTGCGAGCCGTACGGGCTGTGACCGCCGCCTTCACGGCCGCCGGGGCGACCACCGGTGCGCGGACCGCGGGGGCCGCCGCCGGGGCGCGAGCCGCCCGTGTCGAGCTGGATCGTGGAAATCGCACGCTTGTAGATGCCTTGCAGACCCACGGGGGTGCGCAGCATCACCAGATACTGGTCGAACGACTCGATACACCCCGTCAGACGAATGCCGTTGACGAGATAGATTTCAACACGCTTACGTTCCTTGCGCGCCGAATTGATGAAGTCGTTTTGCGGATGGGATTCTGCGGGATTGGCCATTGAGGTGCGGCAGGAGCCTGCGTCAGAGAATATGTTGTGCGTGTGTGTGGCGTGTTCGTCCACAAGCCGTTTGGCGGAATTCTACCCTGTTCGATAAGGGAGCGCGCAGTCGTGATTGTGTCGAACCGTAACCCACTATAGACGTTCCGGCGCATTTTCGCGATTAGGCCGAACGGTCAAATTCGTTTCGTTACGTCGCGTTACGACTCTCGCAGCCCCGTATCACCTGGGTGCGCGGGCCGCGCTTACATTGACCGCGTGAACCGGGCGGGCCGGCTTATCAGGGATGCGGAGCATGAACAAGAGGCAAGTAGCAGCGGTGATCGGGAGCATGGCGTTGCTCGTTTCCGGTAGCGCAATGGCGGGGCACGTCGACCTGTCGGTCGGCATCGGCGTCCCGGTCGCACCGGTCTATGTCGAGCCGGCGCCGGTCTATGTGGCGCCGCAGCCCGCCGTCGTCGCCTATCCGGGCTACGGATATGGCTATTACGGCGATGACGACGACGATCGCTACCGCAAATGGCGCAAGCACTATTACAAGCACTGGCATCGACACCACGGCGACGACGATGACGATTGAGCCCGTGACCGCCCCGCCGGCGCGCGTCAGAACGCGTAGTCGGGGTTTTTCGGGTCGAACGCGGTGTCGTCGAGCGTCGCCGGCGCGATTTTCTCGATGACGATCCGCTCGAAGATCTTGCCGTCGTTGTCATAGGACTCGACGGTCCGGAAATAGGGTGCGTGCAGGTCGAGCCCCAGCACTTCCTTTTTCGCATAGAACTGCGGCCGGCCGGTCGGCGTTTCGTAGGTGAGCGCGACGACGCGCACACCGCCGATCGTTTTGGCTTCCACGTCGGTCGGGCGCTGCACGCCGGCTTCCAGGTATTTCTTCCCTTCGGTCAGGTACAGGTTCGCGATGAACTCGGTGCCGAGATCCTTCACCTGGTGATTCGACTGGGCACGCGCCAGCGCGCCGTCGATCGCCGTCCACAGCGGAATCTTGCCGAGCAGACCGCCGAGGTGGCCGTACATTTCGTCCTTGCGCTGCGTCGTGTCGTAGATGGTCTCCTGGCCGGCATGCGCGCCGCCCGGCAGCCATTTCGCATACACGCGCAGCGGCTCGCGGGTCGTCTTCACGAGCATGCGGTCGGGCGTGTCGGACCATTTTCCGCTGATGCGCTCCTGGCGCACCATCGTGAACTGGTAGGACGGATAGCCGTTCGGGCCATTGCGGATATAGAGCGGCACGGCGAGCGGATCGAGCGCCTTGAAGAGCGCAGTGAGCGTCGCGTCGTCGAGTTGCGCGAGCGTGCCGCGCTGAGCCGCCGTGCGCAGCCAGCGCGCCTGTTGCGCGAGCGGCTCGTGCGTGACTTTCGCGAGGTCCGCCGGCAGCGCGGCGGCCTGGGCCGCGCTCGCGGCGCCAGCCGTTTCCTGTGCATGCAGGCTTGCCTGCGCGAGCGACAGCACGCACGCGAGCGCCGCCGCGGCGGCATGCCGTGCACGGCGTTTCATTCCTTCGTTCATCGACAGCGTCTCCCGGAGCGATGGATCGTTCAGCCTTGTTTCGCGGCGTTGATTTTGCCGAGTTCCTCGTCGCGCAGCGCGCGGCGCAGAATCTTGCCGACGTTCGTCTGCGGCAGTGCGTCGCGGAACTCGACGAACTTCGGCATCTTGTAGCCGGTCAGGTTCTTGCGGCAGTGCGCGAGCACGTCCTCGGCCGTCAGCGACGGGTCACGGCGCACGACGAATACCTTGATCCGTTCGCCCTGTACCTCGTCCGGAATGCCGATCGCCGCGGCTTCGCTGATGCCGGGATGCATCACCAGCACTTCCTCGATCTCGTTCGGATACACGTTGAAGCCCGACACGAGGATCATGTCCTTCTTGCGGTCGATGAGGCGGATGAAGCCGCGCTCGTCCATCACGCCGATGTCGCCGGTCGCGAGCCAGCCGTCGGCGTCGATCACCTTGGCCGTCTCGTCGGGGCGCTGCCAGTAGCCGCGCATCACCTGCGGGCCGTGCACGCACAGCTCGCCCGGCTCGCCGATGGCGGCCCAGGTGCCGTCCTCGCGGCGAAAGCGCACGACGGTCGACGGCGCGGGTAGCCCGATCGACCCGCTGAACGCGGCCATGTCGTTCAGGTCCACGGGGTTCATCGTGACGATCGGCGAGCACTCGGTGAGGCCGTAGCCTTCGACCACCGGCCGGCCCGTCACCTGCTGGAAGCGCTCCGCGACCGCACGCTGCATCGCCATCCCGCCCGCCATCGCGAGCTTGAGCTTCGAGAAGTCGCGCTTGCGGAATTCCTCGTTGTCGAGGAACGCGTTATACAGCGTGTTGATGCCGGTGATGCCCGTGAACGTCTCGTGGCGGATGATCTTCATCACCATCTTCATGTCGCGCGGGTTCGCGATCAGGATGTTGCGCCCGCCGAGCCCCATGAAGATGAACGCGTTCACCGTCAGCGAATAGATGTGATAGAGCGGCAGCGGCGTGAGCACGGTTTCGACGTCGCCCGACACCTGGTCGGCGATCCACGCCTTCGCCTGCAGCAGGTTCGCGATCAGGTTGCCGTGCGTGAGCATCGCGCCTTTCGCGACGCCGGTCGTGCCGCCCGTGTACTGCAGGAACGCGAGATCGTCGCGCGTGGTCTGCACCGGCTGCGGCTTGCCGCGTGCACCGAGCGCGAGCGCGGAGCGCAGCCGGATCGCCTGCGGCAGGTGGTAGGCCGGCACGAGCTTCTTCACGTGCTTCAGCACGAAATTGATCAGGCGTCCTTTCGCGTTGAAGCCGTCGGCGAGCAGGTCGCCGAGCGCGGTGACGACGATGTGCTTCACCTGAGTTTCCGGCAGCGCGTCCTGCAGCGTGCGCGCGAAGTTCTCGAACACGACGATCGTCTGCGCGCCGCTGTCCTTCAACTGGTGCGCGAGTTCGCGCACGGTGTAGAGCGGATTCACGTTGACGACGATCGCGCCGGCCTTCAGCGTGCCGAACAGCGCGACCGGGTACTGGAACGTGTTCGGCAGCATGATCGCGACGCGGTCGCCGGGCTTCACGCCTAGGCTTTGCAGATACGACGCGAATGCGTCGACCTTCCGCGCGAGCGTGCGGTAGGTCATCGACGCGCCGGCGCTCACGTAGGCGACGCGGTCGGCGAAGCGGGTCGTGCATTCGTCGAAGAACTGCACGAGCGACGCGTATTGCGTGACGTCGATCTCGTGCGGAACGCCGGGCGGGTACGACGCGTACCAGATGGCGTCGGTGTTCGGCGCAATCCGGGCCGAGGTGGTTGCTGCGGAAGATGACATGACGTGTCTCCGGTCTTGGCTCTCGGCGCGAGTCGGCGCATCAGCGCCGGCCCATGCCCCGTGCTTCGCGGCCGGTCGGCGTGGGCGTCTCGACGCCGCGTCCGACCGCGCGTATCAATCAAATCGTGAACAGGAAGCCGCGCGTGGCCTCGCGCGCTCAGTTCGTGGAATGCAGCGTGGCCGTTTCGGCGGTCGTCGCACCCGACTGCGGCAGGCCGAACGCTTCGCTGGCGCCCGCGTCGTCGAGCACCGCCGCGAAAATCGACAGTTGCGCCGTGTCGGGCATCGGCGCCTTCAGCGCGGCGACGATCAGCGACGACAGCCGCGCGATCATCTGCACGTCGTTCATCGTGCGGCCTTGCGAGAATTCGTCGATCAGGCTTTCCGTTTCGGCGCCCGCGAGCGCGCCGGACAGCGCGCCGATCGCGAAGTGCAGCCGCCAGCCGAGCTCGGTGCGCGGCAGGTGCGGCAGCGCGCGCTGGAAGGCATCGAAGAAGCGGCCCGCGACGCTCGCATAGTGCGCGGTCAGGAAGTTGCGCACGAACGGCGAGGGATCGGTGTACGCGCGGCCGATCAGCCGCAGGAAGCCGGGCCCGCCGCGTTCGGGATCGCGCGAGGCCTTCAGCGCCGGAATGAACATTGCGCCGAGCACGTGCTCGCAGGTGATGTGCGTGCCGAGCTGCGCATCGAAGCGGTCGAGGATGCCGAGGCGTTCCTGGTTCAGCTGGTCGAGCCGGCGCGACAGCATCGCGTGGATCAGCGCTTCCTTGCTGCCGAAGTGGTAGTTGACCGCGGCGAGATTGACCGTCGCGCGCGACGTGATCTGCCGCATCGACATCGCTTCGAAGCCATGCTCGATGAACAGATCCTCGGCCGCATCGAGAATGCGTGCCTTCGTCCCCCCGGTCTGCCGTGTGCCGGATGACCGCGCCCCGGACGGCCGTCCCGCAGATGGCCGCCCCTCCTGACTTACTGCCATGTTCCGCCTCCCATGCCGGTTTCCCGGCCGCGAACAGGTGATTTGATTATCTGATTCAAACAGTCGTTTTTATTAAGATAAAAAATCGTGGCCGGACCGGGCAAGCGCGGAATCTGGATCAATTCCTCTAGTTCGATGTGCGGGTGCGGAAAGCGCGACACCCGCTCACGGCGGGGCGGGGCGCGCGCGATGATGCGGTGCCGCAATGCGCGGGTTCACCCGACGGTGCTACGCGTATTGACCGATTGCGTCATGTCGATGCCGCGCCGCTCGCGGCTGAACAGGATCAGCACGGCGATCGCGACGGCCACGATACCGGCCACGAGGGCGAGCGCGAAGCCGTAATTGTCGTGGTTCGACACGGCCAGCGACGCCTGCATCGTCGCGTTGCCCGACGCGAGCAGGTTGCCGAGCTGGTAGACGACACCGGGGAAGGTCGCACGGATCTCGTCGGGCGAGATCTCGTTCAGGTGAACCGGTATCACGCCCCACGCGCCCTGTACCGAGATCTGCATCAGAAACGCGCCGGCGGCGAGTGCAACCGGGCCGCTCGAGAACGCCCACAGCGGCAGCACGGGCAGCGCGATCAGCGCGGCGATGAAGATCGCGCGGCGCCGGCCGATCCGCTCCGAGATCGTGCCGAACGACAGGCCGCCGACGATCGCGCCGATGTTCAGCACGATCGTGATCCACGACACGGTATGCGGATCGAAGTGGTGCTGTTCGCGCAGGAAGGTCGGATAGAGGTCCTGCGTGCCGTGCGAGAAGAAGTTGAACGCGGTCATCAGCACGATCGCGTAGATCGTGAGCTTCCAGTTCTGCTTCAGCGTCGCGCCGAGGCTCGGGCGCGCTCGCTTCTCCATCTGTTTCCATGCCGGCGATTCGGGCACGTGTGCGCGCACGTACAGCACGAGCAGCGCGGGCAGCACGCCGACCATGAACATCCCGCGCCAGCCGATGGTCTGGTAGAACAGGCCGAACACGACGGACGCGAGCAGATAGCCGCTCGGGTAGCCGGCCTGCAGCAACCCGGACACGAAGCCGCGCGCATGGGTCGGCACGGTTTCCATCGTCAGCGCGGAGCCGACGCCCCATTCGCCGCCCATCGCGATGCCGAACAGCGCGCGCAGCACGAGCAGCGCGGTCAGGCTCGGCGCGAAACCCGACGCGAGTTCGAGCAGCGAATAGCAGGCGATGTTGACCATCAGCGTCGGGCGGCGGCCGAAGCGGTCGGCGAGCCGGCCGAAGATCAGCGCGCCGAGCGGGCGCATCGCGAGCGTCAGCGTGAGCGCGAACGCGACGGCGGGGATCGTCGACGCGAATTCCGCGGCGATGTCCTTCAGCACGAAAACCATCAGGAAAAAATCGAACGCATCGAGCGTCCAGCCCAGGTAGGCGGCGATCGTGACGTTGCGTTGCTCGCGGGTCCAGCTCATGTCCGGGTCTCCTCGTTGGCTTGCGCGCTCGCGATAGGCATGCGGATGCCGGCCCGGCTCGCGCGCGGCGCGGGGGCACTGATCGAGTGTAGGCTTCCGCGCTGCGCGAGGTGGGGCGCGATAAGCGCGAATCAGGAATAATCCCTACGAAATGGACTGTTTCGGAATCTGAAACGGCGCTGCTACAGGCACGCGACAGGCATCTGTATCATGGTGGAAGGCTTTTTGTATCCGTTCTGTAATGCGCTCGATGCGCATCGTCACCGACTCAGGAGTCCGGATGAATGACCGTTCCGCCGACCCGTTGCCCGTGCTCGAAACCGCGAGGCTGTGGCTGCGTCCGCGCGTGCTGGCCGATCTCGAAGCGTGCATCGAGATGGATCGCGATCCCGAGGTCACGCGCCACATCGCGGGCCCGTGGCACGACCCCGTCGAGCATCGCCGCTTCGTCACGCACCGGATCACGTGCGACTATCCGCCGGGCCTCGGCTACTGGTCGATCTTCGAGAAGGCCGCGCCCGACGTGTTCATCGGCTGGATGCTGCTGATTCCCGACTACAAGGACGGGTCGCGCGACGTCGAGATCGGCTGGCGGCTCGTGCGTGCGACATGGGGGCGCGGCATCGCGAGCGAAGCCGCGGCGGCCGTCGTGCGGCACGCGTTCGACACCGTGCGCCTGCCGCGCGTGATCGCCGATATCGCGGAGGCCAACAGCGGCTCGCTGAACGTGGCGTGCAAGCTCGGCATGCGGCGCGTGAGCATCGTGCACGACGGCATTCCTTACATTCGTCATCGTCTCGAACGCGACGATTTGCGCGCGTAGCGCGGCGTCGTGCAGGCCAGGTGTCGGAGATCGTCAACCGGACGCGTATCGCGGTCATGACGGATTAACGGCGCCCGTGATCAGGAGTATCGTTGCCGGAATTTTGCAACATGGGGTACGACCATGGCACTCGGCAACGACGTTCATCTCATTCCCGTCAGGCTCGACGCGCTGCGTCCGACCCAGATGACGGTGGGCTACCGCGAAGTCAAGGCGAAGCGCAAGCACTGGAAGGCGCTGAACAAGCGCGCCCGCAAGGCCGCGATCGAATCGCACTGGTTCCCGGCCGTGCTCGGTCCGGACGGGCTGCACTACATCACCGATCACCACCATCTTGGCCTCGCGCTGATCGAGGAGGGCGAGGCGCGCGTGAATGCGATGCTGCTGAAGGATCTGTCGTGGCTCGACGACACGATCTTCTGGCGGATGATGGAACACAACCAGTGGGTGCATCCGTTCGGCCCGGACGGTTCGCGGCGCGACTATGCGCATTTGCCGAAGGCGCTGACGGGGCTCGAGGACGATCCGTACCGCAGCCTCGCCGGCGAACTGCGCACGGCGGGCGGCTACGCGAAGGACGCGACCCCGTTCAGCGAATTCCTGTGGGCTGACTATCTGCGCCAGCACGTGTCGCTCGACCAGATCCGCAAGAACTTCGCGAAGGCGCTCGATATCGCGCTGCATCGCGCGCACGAGCAGGATGCGCGCTATCTGCCCGGCTGGTCGGGCGTGATTGCCGTCAAGCCCTGACCGGCTCACGGCTCCGCCGTCTCATGACGACCGCTCCGATTCGCCCCGACGCCGGCCCGCAGCATCCGGACCATTTCGTCGCGCTCGACACGCCGCCCGCGTCGCGCCCGCGGCGCGTCAGCCTCGATGCGCTGGCCGGCCTGTCGATTGCCGGTTTGCTGATTCCCGAGGCGGTCGCGTATGCGGGGCTGGCCAACCTGCCGCCGCAGGCCGGCCTGATCGCGCTGCTGTCAGGGCTCGTCGTCTATGCGTTGACCGGCAGCAGCCGCTTCGCGATCGTGTCGTCGACGTCATCGTCGGCCGCGGTGCTCGCGGCGACCGTGCTCGCCGAATCGGGGATGGCGCTGGCCGCGCAGCTCGCGCTCGCGGCGGCGCTCGTCGCGATGACCGGCGTGCTGTTCATCCTGGCCGGTGTCGCGCGGCTCGGCGGCATGTCGGATTTCGTCGCACGACCCGTGCTGCGCGGCTTCACATTCGGTCTCGCGCTGACGATCGTCATCAAGCAGTTGCCGAAGATTCTCGCGATTTCCGTGCAGCACAGCGATGCGCCGCACGTCGCGCTCGACCTGCTCGCCGGTGCGCCGCACGCGAATCTCGCGAGCGTCGTGGTCGGTGCGACGGCACTTGCGCTGTTGTTCGTGCTCGGCCGCGGCGCGCGCGTGCCCGCGACGCTCGTCGTGATCGTGCTGTCGATCGCGGCGGGTTACGCGATCGACTGGCAGCGGTACGGCATCGCGATCGTCGGCCATATCGACTTCCGACACCTCGAATTCGGTTTGCCGCATCTCGACCGCAATGCGTGGATGCAGACGGTCGAGCTCGCATTTGCGCTGATGCTGATCCTGTATGCGGAGTCGTACGGCTCGATCCGCAACTTCGCGCTGAAGCATGGCGATACCGTGTCGCCGAACCGCGACCTCGTCGCGCTCGGCTGCGCGAACCTCGTGTCGGGGCTGCTGCACGGGATGCCGGTCGGCGCCGGCTATTCGGCGACGTCGGCGAACGAGGCGGCCGGTGCGCAGTCGCGTTTGGCGGGGATGTGGGCGGCCGGCGTGGTCGCGCTGATCGTCTGGCTGCTGCTGCCGCAACTCGCGCGTACGCCCGAGCCCGTGCTCGCGGCCATCGTGATCTTCGCGGTCAGCCATTCGCTGCATCCGTCCGTGTTCCGGCCGTACTGGGTCTGGCATCGCGACCGGCTCGTCGTGATCGCGGCGCTGCTCGCGGTGCTCGTGCTCGGCGTGCTGCACGGCCTGCTCGCGGCGATCGGCGTGAGCCTGCTGCTGACGCTGCGCAAGCTGTCCGAGCCGAACGTCAGCGTGCTCGGCCGGCTGCGCGACAGCCACGACTTCGTCGACGTCGCGAGCCACGCCGATGCGAAACCGGTGCCCGGCGTGCTGATCGTGCGGCCCGAGGCGCAGCTGTTCTTCGCGAATGCGGACCGGATGCTCAATCGCGTGCGGGCGCTGATGAAGGCCGCGCCGGACACCCATATCGTGATGGTGAGTCTCGAGGAAACGCCGGACGTCGACGGCACGACGATCGAATCGTTGCGCACGTTCGCGGCCGAATGCGCGGCGCGCGGGCTGCGGCTCGCGCTCGTCCGGCTCAAGACGCACGCGCTGCATGCGCTGCGCCGTGCGGCGGACGATACGTTGCACGACGACGCGATGTCGGAGCTCAGCGTCGACGAGAGCCTGCAACTGCTGCAGGTAGGCAAACCGCAGAACGGCAGCGAGTGACGGCGCGGCGCATCGGCGCCATCTATTGCGAAAGCGCGGCGTTGGCGGTGGTGCGTTCGATCATGTCGGCCACTTCCGCAGCCGTCGGCGCATAGGCGCCTGCATGTTCACAAGCGACGGCCGCGCACGCGGCCGCGTAGCGCAGATGCTCGGCGGCCGATGCCTCGGGGCGGGCGAGCTGGCTCGCGAGCCAGCCGCCGATGCTCGCATCGCCGCAGCCGACCGTGTCGGCCACCTCGGCCGGGAACGCCGGCTGGAACAGCACGGTATCGCGATGCAGCAGCTGCATGCCGGCCGCGCCGCGCGTGACGAGCATCGTCGCGTCGGGCGCCCATGCACGCAACTGCGCGAGCGCGGCCGCTTCGTCGAGTTCGGGAAACAGCCCGCGCAGATCCTCGTCGGATACCTTGATCCAGTCGGCGAGCGCGGTCAGCCGGCGCAGCGTGTCGCGATACGACGGCGCGGCCATCGGCGCACGGAAGTTCGGATCGAACGAGATCCGCTTGCCGGCCGCCCGTGCGGCCTGCGCGAGTTCGATCAGGCGCGACGCGAGCGGCTCGCGCACGACGCCGAGCGAGCCGACGTGCACGATGTCGGCCGCGTCGAACGCACCGGCCGGCAAGTCGGCCGGATCGAACGCGAGATCGGCGCTGTTTTCGCCGATGAAGAAATAGTGGGGCGGCTGCTTCGACACGACCATCGCGAGCAGCGGTGCGCGGTCGACCTGCCGGATGAAACGCATGTCGAGCCCCGCGTCGGCGCTCTTGCGCATCAGCTCGTCGCCGAAGGTGTCGCGGCTGACCGTGCCGGCGAAGGCCGTCGGCACGCCGAGTCGCGCGCCGACGCGCGCGACGTTCCAGCACGAGCCGCCGGCGACGCTGTGCCAGTGCTGCGCGTCGTCGCGGATGAAATCGGTCAGCGCTTCGCCGAACACGATCAGGCGGGGAAACGTCGTCGTCATGTGGAAACCTTGTGCCGCGGCATCGCGCGCGGCCGTACAGCGGTTGATCTGAATCTGAACAGCCGGGCGGTGCGGGGCGTCGCGCGTGGCGACGCGGCCCGGCACTGCCCGGCCTCGAGGGCGATCGGCGTGATCAGCGCGGGGAGCTCCAGCCCTTGTAGGTCTTCACGTTGTCGCGCGTGATCAGCGTCGGCTCGATCAGGATCATCGGATTGGCCGGCTTCTGGCCGTTCATGATCCCGTAGCCGACGTTGACGGCCTGCTGCGCCATCGCCCACGGGTCCTGGCTCGACGACGCCTGCACGAGCGTGTTCGACTTGAGTGCGACCTCGATGTCGGGCGCGCCGTCGACCGACGTGATCACGATGTTCGGGCGGTTCAGCTGTTTCGCCGCGAGATCGCTGCCGATCGCCTGCGGGTCGTTGATCGTGAACACGCCGTCGAGCTTCGGAAAGCGCGTCAGGTAGCCCTGCATCGCGTTCATCCCGCCTTCGCGGGAGCCCTTGCCGTCCTGGTCGCTCGACAGCAGCTTGATGCCGGCGTTTTTCGCGAGCACGGCCTTGCAGCCGTTCACGCGATCGATCACGGCCGACACCTGCGGGCCGTTCTCGATGATCACGTTGCCCTTGCCGTTCAGCTTCTTCGCGAGGTAATCGCACGCGAGTTCGCCGGCCTTCACGTTGTTGGTCTGCACGGTCGCGTTCGCGCCGGCCGCCGCGACGTCCACCGCGACGACCGTGATGCCGGCCGCCTGCGCCTTCTTCACCGCCGGCTCGATCGCCTTCGGGTCGGTCGCGTTGAGCAGGATCATGTCGACGTGCGCGGAGATGAAGTTGTCGATCTGCGTGAACTGCTTGTTCAGGTCGTAGTCGGCCGAGACGGCCGTGACCTTCGCATTCGGGTTGAGCTGCTTCGCGCGCGCTTCGGCGCCTTTCACGATCGTGACGAAATACGGGTTGCCGAGCGAGCCGACCGTGACGCCGATCGATTTCAGCGGCTTGTCGGCTGCATGGGCGGCGGCAGCGCCGAAGGCGAGTGCGCAGGCGACGGCGGTCAGGGCGGCGGTGTGCTTGAACATGTCGTTGTGTCTCCGTGAGGTCTGTTGGTGAACGCGCGCAGGAGGACCTGCCTGCGCGCCGATGGTTGAACGATGAGGGAGGGGAGTCAAGTACGGGCCGAGTCGCGCTGGCGATAGCGGTCGAGCGCGACCGCGCCGATGATCACCAGCCCCTTGATGATGTATTGCCAGATATCGGACACGCCGAGCAGCACGAGCCCATTGGTCAGCACCGCGATGATCAGCGCGCCGATCAGCGTGCCGACGATCGAGCCGACGCCGCCGACGAAGCTCGTGCCGCCGAGGATCACCGCGGCGATCGCGTCGAGCTCGTACGACTGGCCGAGCTGCAGGCCGTTGGCCGCATACAGGCGCGCGGCCGACATCACCGCGCCGAGGCCGGCGAGCAGGCCCGACGCCGCATACACGAACATCTGGATCGCCCGTACGTTGATGCCCGACAGACGTGCGGCTTCCGGGTTGCCGCCGACCGAATAGATCCGCATCCCGAGCACCGTGCGGCGCAGGATGAACCACGAGATCGCGATCACCGCGCACGCGATCACGACGAGCCACGGCACGCCGAGGATCGAGCCGTTGCCGATGAACGCGAACGGCAGTTGCGGGTTGAACACGGTCGTGTCGTTGCCGATCAGGCGTGCGACGCCGCGCACGGCCGTCATCGCGCCGAGCGTGACGATGAACGGCGGCAGGCGCAGGAACGAGATCAGCCCGCCGTTGATCGCGCCGAACACGAGGCCGACGATGAGCGCGAACGGCACGCCGAGCCAGCCCCAGCCGGGAATGGTCGATGCGATGAGCGCCGCGACGGCCGCGGCGGCGAGCACCGAGCCGACCGACAGGTCGATGCCGCCCGTCAGGATCACGAACGTCATGCCGGCGGCGAGCACGATGTTGATCGATGCCTGCTGCGTGACGATCGACAGGTTCTGCAGCGTGAAGAAGCCATCGGTCAGGAAGCCGAAGCCGACGCACAGGACCAGCAGCACCGGCAGCATGCCGGCCGTGCGGATCAGCGATTGCATGCGGGCGCGATGATCGGCGCCGCGCATCAGGGGTGTGCGGTTGGCGACCGGGTGGGCGGTCGCGGAAGCGAGGTTCCGCTGCTTGGTCGGGTTGATCATTTCGGTAGCCTGAATGTGAGAGTGAAATGAAAAGGGGCGGCGCTCAGTGCGCGTCGGCCAGTTCGGCCTGCGAGCCGGTGGCGAGCGCGATGATCGCTTCCTGCGTGATCGGCGTATGCGTGTGGCCGCCGAGTTCGCCTGCGATCTCGCCTTCGCGCATCACGAGCACGCGGTCGGCGACGCCGATGATTTCCGGCAGTTCGCTCGAGATCACGATTACGCCCACGCCGGCACGGGCCAGTTCGTTGATGATCCGGTAGATCTCGGATTTCGCGCCGATGTCGACGCCGCGTGTCGGTTCGTCGAGGATCAGCACGCGCGGCTTCGTCTCGAGCAGGCGCGACAGCAGCACTTTCTGCTGGTTGCCGCCGGACAGCGCGCCGACGTTGACGTTCGCGTGCGGCACCCGGATCGACAGTGACGCGATGGCGTCGCGCGCCCGTTCGGCGCCGCGCGCGAGGTCGAGCGCACCGAGCCGCGCATCGCGGTTGCACACCGAGATGTTGATGTTGTCGCGCACGCTCATGTCGAGGAACAGGCCCTGGCGCTTGCGGTCTTCGGTCAGGTAGACGAGGCCTGCGTCGATCGCGTCGCGCGGCGAGTGCGCGCCGAACGTGCGCTCGCCCAGCTTCACGTCGCCGCGCACGCGTGGTTCGGCCCCGAAGATCAGCCGTGCGAGCTCGGTGCGGCCCGCGCCGACGAGCCCCGCGATGCCGAGCACTTCGCCGGCATGCAGGTCGAGGCTGCAGCCGCGAACACGCGCACCGTCGGCGATGTCGCGGACCGACAGCAGCAGGTGGCCGGGGTCGTACGGCGCGTGTTCCTTCTTGTAGAAACCGGAGATGTCGCGGCCGACCATCATCGCGACGAGCCGCTCGGCCGACAGCGACGCGCGCTCCAGCGTGCCGACGTACGCGCCGTCGCGCAGCACCGACACGCGGTCGGACAGCTCGTAGATCTCCGCCATCCGGTGGCTGATGTAGATGATCGCGAGGCCTTCCTCGCGCAACTGGCGGATCAGGCGGAACAGGTGTTCGGTTTCGCGCGACGACAGCGGCGTGGTCGGCTCGTCCATCACGAGGATGCGGGCGCGGGTATGCACGGCGCGGGCGATTTCGACGAGCTGCTGTTCGGCGATCGACAGTGTGTCGACGAGCGTGTCGGGCCCGAACGGGGCACCCAGGCGCGCGAGCACGTCCTGGCAGCCGCGCGCCATCGCCGCGCGGTCGATCGTGCCCCAGCCCCGGTTGCCGCGGCGCAGTTCGCGGCCGACGTAGATGTTTTCCGCGACGGTCAGGTTCGGCGACAGGCACAGCTCCTGGTAGATCACCGCGACGCCGGCATCGCGTGCGGCGAGCGGGCCGTCGATCTCGATGCGTTGGCCGTCGATCAGGATCTCGCCGCCGGCGTCGGCGCGGTAGGCGCCCGACAGGATCTTCATCAGCGTCGATTTGCCCGCGCCGTTCTCGCCCATCAGCGAATGGATTTCGCCCGGATAGACGGTCAGGCTGACGTTGTCGAGCGCGCGTACGGCCGGGAACGTCTTGCTGATCCCGCGCATCTCGAGCAGCGGGCGGGGCGACTCAGAACGCGACATGGTGGACCTCCTGCAAATCGGTGCGGGCGCCCTTGAGGATGCCGGCCCGCGGGGAGAAGTTGAAAAACATCGGCAGCGTGGCGGCGCCGATCGCGCCTGCGTCGGCGCCGAACGTGCCGCGCACGAGCACGGGCGTGCCGCGGGCCTCGGGCGCGGTGGCCACGAGCGCCGCGCGCAGGCGGGTCGTGACCGCGTCGAGCAGGCCTGCGTCGGTGTCGGCGTCGAGCACGACCACCGGCGCGTCGATCACGCACAGCACCGCGCGCAGCGCCGGCGCGAGCGCGTCGACGCAGTCGTCGATCCATTCGTCGACGGCCGGCAGGCCGCGGGCGATGCAGGCTTCGAGATCGGCGCGGTTCTCGACCGTCTCGCCGTGATGGCGCAGATGGCGCACGAGCGCATGCAGCGAGGCGCGTGCGAGCAGGATGTCCCACGGGCCGCGCGGCGGCGGCGCGGAGGCCAGCCGGCTCGGCGGCACCGGAATCACCGCGATGTCGCCGGCATTGCCGGTCACGCCGCGCAGGCAGTCGCCGTCGATCGCGATGCCGCCGCCGATCGCCGGCCCGATGAACAGGTAGACGAAGTCGTCGCACTGCCGGCCGTATCCGTAGAACAGTTCGGCGATCGCGGCCGCGTTGCCGTCGTTCTCGCCGAATACGGGCAGCGACAGCGTGCGGCCGAGGTCGGCCGCGAAATCGACGTCTTCCCACGCGCGGAACGTGTCGGGCGCGAGGCCGAGCTCGCGCATCCATGCGCCGAGGTTGTACGGCTGCGCGACGCCGACGCCGGTCAGGCGCGCGCGTTCATGGTCGGGGAGGAGGGCCTGCATCGCGTCGATGTCGTGACGCACGATCTCGAGCACGTCGGCGGGCGGGGGAAGCAGCGTGTCGTGCGAGCGGCGGCCGAGCACGTCGCCCGCGAAGTTGACGAGCGCCGTCTCGATGCGCATCCGGTCGAGGTGGACGCCGATGCCGAACGCACCGCGCGGATCGACGCGGATCAGCGAAGCGGGCTGGCCGCGCTGGCCTTCGGTGCGGCCCGCGAATTCGATCAGCTTCGCGTCGGCGAGCGACCCGATGATGCTGCCGACCGCCGTGCCCGTCATATTAGCGAGACGGGCGAGGTCGGCCTTCGACGCGCTGCCGGCGCGGCGCAGCGTCTTCAGCAGCAGGCGCTCGTTGTAACGGCGCACGTTGGCCGAATTGCTTCCCTGGCCGAAGTGCGGGCTTCTCATGGCGTCTCCTTCCATGGTGCGCCGTTCGGCGGCGCATTAAATAAATCACGTTGATTTATTTAACCGCGTGAGCGACGGCCTGTCAGCCTAGGGAAATCCCGGTTTTTCTACGACGAGAGATTCGTGCGGAGCGGAGTGAAGTGAAGGAATGAGGGTGCTGAACCGATCGAAGCACTGCGGGGCGGGGCAATGAGAGGAGGATAGATATGCGATACGGAAATTCCGGAGCATGTCCGATTCCGGGGCCGGAAATGAAAAAAGGCCGGCTAGAAGCCGACCTTTTTATAAATCAAGTGGTGCCCAGGAGAGGACTCGAACCTCCACGATGTTGCCACCGCTAGGACCTGAACCTAGTGCGTCTACCAATTCCGCCACCTGGGCACGTTTCGCTTGCTGCAGTGCGAAGGCCGCTATTCTAGCGTGCCCGGAGAATCTGTCAACAGAATTTGAGGGGCGGACGAAAATATCAATCTGGGCGGCTTGATTGCCGAACCGGCGAGTGCAGGGGCCGTGACGGCTGACGCGCCTCCTCGATGTGCGACGTGATGTCGGCGGGGTAAATGCGTCGACGCGAGCACACATATCGATTTGTGCACCGGAAATGAAAAAAGGCCGGCAAAAAGCCGACCTTTTTAGAAAACAGATGGTGCCCAGGAGAGGACTCGAACCTCCACGATGTTGCCACCGCTAGGACCTGAACCTAGTGCGTCTACCAATTCCGCCACCTGGGCACGTTTCGCTTACTGCAGTGCGAAGACCGCTATTGTAGCGTGTCGGCGAAGTCTGTCAACACAATTTCATCCGGAGCGGCAAAAATATTGCGCGCCTTGCGCCGCCGACCGTCACGCGCCGACCGGCTCCGCGCGCTTCGTCGTGAAATTCCAGCGCTGCGCCTGGCTCGTATCGACGCGGGCGGGCAGCAGCCCGGCCGCAAGGAACGTGTCGGCGATCTTCTGCTGTTCGCCGAAGTTTTGCGTGACCACCGCGCGGACGAGATAGCTGCGTCGCGCATTCGCACGTGCGATCGTCGCGGCATCGAGCCCCCAGATCGGCGCGAGCGTGTTCGCGGCCTCCTGCGGATGGTCGCGCAGCCACGCGCCGGCCTGCGACAGTTGGTCGAACAGGATCTGGATGGCATCGGGGCGCGCGGCGGCGAAGCTGCTCGACGCGAGGTAGTAGCGTTGGTACGACGCGAGTCCGTCGCCGTCGGCCAGAATCCGTACGTCGGGATTCCGGTCGACCGACGCGACATACGGATCCCACGTGATCCATGCGTCGACGCTGCCGCGCTCGAACGCGGCGCGGCCGTCCGCGGGTGTCAGGTAATGGATCGCCACGTCGGCGGGCGCGAGCTTCGCGCGGGCGAGCGCGGCAAGCAGCAGGTAGTGGCTGCCGGCCGCCTTCGTGACCGCGATACGCCGGCCGTTGAGATCGGCGAGCGTGCGCAGCGCGCTGTCCTGCTTGACGACGATCGCCTGCGCCTTCGGCGAAGGTGCCTCCTGCGCGACGTACACGAAACGCGCATGCGCGGCCTGCGCGAAGACCGGCACCGTATCGGCCACGTCCGCGCTGAAGTCGACGGCGCCGACGTTGAGCGCTTCGGTCAGCGGCAATCCGCTCGCGAATTCATGCCATGACACGCGCAGGCCGAGCGGCGTCAGCGCCTGCTCGAGTGTGCCGCGCGTCTTGAGCAGCGTGATCAGCGTCGACGACTTCTGGTAACCGATGCGCAGCGTGGCCGACGCATTCTCGGCGTGCGCGCGGACACCGGCGGCAGCGAGGCCTGCGGCCAGCATCGCGCGCGCGAATGCGCGGCGGTTCATCGACGTCATGAAGGGTGCTCCTCGTTGGATGCGTTGAAAGCGAGGCGGCTAACGTAACAACGGGGAGGGCGATTGATAACCGATAAATTCTGCTATCGATCGGAGCGGCCGACATAAGGGCCGAGGACGGGCACTCGCGATGCAAGCGCCGAAATGAAAAAAGGCCGGCAAAAGCCGACCTTTTTTATAAATCAAGTGGTGCCCAGGAGAGGACTCGAACCTCCACGATGTTGCCACCGCTAGGACCTGAACCTAGTGCGTCTACCAATTCCGCCACCTGGGCACGTTTTGCAGTAGCTGTTTGCTGCAAAGAAGCGAAATTATAGCGCCCCAATTAACCCTGTCAACACTTTTTTGCGATGCGCCGCAAACAGGCCGTCGCCGCGCGTGTTGGCGGCATTCCCGTCTTTTGGCGACACAGGCGGGTGATAGAATGACCCGCCGCCGTCAATATAGAACTGTCTGACGGACACCTCTATGTTGATGCCGTGCACCATCAGTCAACGCAACGAGAACAATCATCGACAAACCCTTGAGCAAATATCCGTACCCCATTCCGAGCCGTGAAGAGATTCTCGGCGTGCTGCGTACGAGCGACGCGCCGCTGGCCGCCAACGACATCGCCGAAGCCCTGTCGATCAAGCGTCAAGAGCGCGAGGGGTTCTTCCGGCGTGTCGCCGCGATGGAGCGCGACGGCCAGATCCGCCTCGACAAGCGTGGCCACTACCAGTTGACCCATCCGTCGAATTTCGTCGCCGGGCGCGTGCAGGGGCATCGCGACGGCTACGGGTTCGTGATCCGCGACGACGGTCAGGACGACCTGTTCTTGCCGAACGGCGAAATGCAGAAGGTGATGCACAACGACCGCGTGCTCGCGCGGATCGTCGGCTACGATCGCCGCGGCCGGCCGGAAGGGCACGTCGTCGAAGTCACCGAACGCGCGAACAAGCGCGTGATCGGTCGCCTGCTGAACGAGAACGGTGCGCTGATCGTCGCGCCGGAAGACAAGCGCATCGGCCACGACATCCTGATCACCCAGAACGTGAAGAAGGCGAAGGTCGGGCAGGTCGTCGTCGTCGAACTGACCGATTTCCCGAGCCGTCATTCGCAGCCGCTCGGCCGTGTCGTCGAGGTGCTCGGCGATATCGACGATCCGGGCATGGAAATCGAAATCGCGGTGCGCAAGTACGGCGTGCCGCATGAATTCAGCCAGCCGGCGCTCGACGAAGCCGCGGCGCTGCCCGACAAGGTGCGCCCGGCCGACCTGCGTTTCCGCGTCGACCTGCGCGACGTGCCGCTCGTGACGATCGACGGCGAGGACGCCCGCGACTTCGACGATGCCGTCTACTGCGAGCCGGTCAAGGTCGGCCGCGGCGACGGCTTCCGGTTGATCGTCGCGATCGCCGACGTGTCGCACTACGTACAGCCGGGTACCGGGCTCGACGCCGACGCGCTCGAGCGCAGCACGTCGGTCTACTTCCCGCGTCGCGTGATTCCGATGCTGCCGGAGAAGCTGTCGAACGGCCTCTGTTCGCTGAATCCGCAGGTCGATCGCTGCGTGCTCGCGTGCGACATGGTGATCACCGCGCGCGGCGAGATCAAGGCCTACCAGTTCTACCCGGCCGTGATCCATTCGGCGGCGCGCCTCACGTACACCGAAGTCGCGGCCGTGCTGTCGAACACGAAGGGGCCGGAGGCCGCGCGCCGCGCCGATCTGCTGCCGCACCTGCAGGATCTGTACGGCGTCTACAAGTCGCTGTTCGCCGCCCGTCAAAAGCGCGGTGCGATCGACTTCGACACGACCGAAACCTACATCGTCTGCAACTCGCAGGGCAAGATCGAGCAGATCGTGCCGCGTCAGCGCAACGACGCGCACAAGCTGATCGAGGAATGCATGCTGGCCGCGAACGTCTGCGCGGCCGATTTCCTGAAGCGCAACAAGCATCCGGGCCTGTACCGCGTGCACGCGGGGCCGACACCGGAGAAGCTCGAGAACCTGCGCGCGTTCCTGCGCGGCATGGGCCTGTCGCTCGGCGGCGGCGACAAGCCGCATGCGAGCGACTACGCGGCGCTGATGGCGCAGATCCGCGACCGGCCGGACGCGCAGATGCTGCAGCCGATGCTGCTGCGCTCGATGCAGCAGGCCGTCTACAGCCCGGACAACATCGGTCACTTCGGCCTCGCGTACGAGGCGTACGCGCATTTCACGAGCCCGATTCGCCGCTATCCGGACCTGCTCACGCACCGTGCGATCTACGCGATCCTGTCGGGCAAGAAGTACACGCCGAAGGCGCCGGAAGGCTTCGAGCTGAACACCGCGCTGTCGCCGCGCGCCCGCGCGATGCAGCAGGCCGACGACGAAGCGCGCAACCGCTCGCGCTCGAACACGGCGATTTGGGAAGAGCTCGGCTTGCACTGCTCGGCGAACGAGCGCCGTGCGGACGAGGCGTCGCGCGACGTCGAAGCGTGGCTCAAGTGCTACTTCATGCGCGACAAGCTCGGCGAGGAGTATGGCGGGATGGTGAACGGCGTGACGTCGTTCGGCATCTTCGTGCAGCTCGACACGCTGTTCATCGAAGGGCTCGTGCACGTGACGGAACTCGGCTCGGACTACTTCCAGTACGACGAGATCAAGAACGAGCTGCGCGGCGAACGCACGGGCATCCGCTATCGCCTGTCGGATCGCGTGCGCGTGCAGGTGAGCCGCGTCGATCTCGATGCGCGCAAGATCGATTTCCGCCTCGTGCGCGATACGCCGGTGAAGGCGCCGCGTCCGTCGCCCGCGCCGGCTGCCGGCATCGATCGCAACGGCAACGGCAGCGGCAATGGCCCGCGCGTGCGTGCGCTGCCGCCGGTGGAGGAAACCGTGCCGCGTCGCAAGAAGGCCGCGAGCGCGCCGAGCGTCGCGGTGCAGGAAGCGCGCGCCGCGCGTGGCGCCGCGAAGAAGAAGAGCGGCGGTGCTGGCGGTGGCGCACTCGCGAAGCCGACTGCGAAGAAGGCTCGCGCCCGCAAGAAGTATTGAGTGTTCGGGGCGGCGTACGCGCACGCCCTGCAGTATCGAGAGACGCCGCGTCACCGGTCATCGGCCGGCCACGCGGCGCTTTCCTTTTCCATGGATCGCGGCTGCGCACGTCGCGCGGCCGCACGTTTGATCGAAGGTTGTTCCAGTCATGTCACGTCTGAAGGTTCTTTACGGTTTTCATGCGGTGACCGCACGTTTGCGGCACGATGCATCGACGGTGGCGGAGGTGCTGTACGACCAGACGCGCCGCGACCGCCGCATGCAGGACTTCCTGCACGCCGCGAAGGAAGCGGGCGTGCGGCTGATCGCAGCCGACGAAACGCGCCTGTGGGGCCTCGCGCACACCGAGCGCCATCAGGGCGTCGTCGCGCGCGTCGAGGACATGCCGCTTGCGCAGAACCTGTCCGAGCTGCTCGACGGCATCAACGGGCCCGCGCTGCTGCTCGTGCTCGACGGCGTCACCGATCCGCACAACCTCGGCGCGTGCCTGCGGGTCGCCGATTCGGCCGGCGCGCATGCGGTGATCGCGCCGCGTGACCGCGCGGTCGGCCTGAACGCGACCGCGGCCAAGGTGGCGAGCGGCGCGGCCGACACGGTGCCGTACATCACGGTGACGAACCTCGCCCGCGCGCTGCGCGAGCTGAAGGAAGCGGGGGTATGGATCATCGGCACGTCGGACGAGGCGCCGGCGACGCTCTACGAAACGAAGCTCGACGGCCCGGTCGCGCTCGTGATGGGCGCGGAAGGCGAAGGCATGCGCCGGCTCACGCGCGATACCTGCGACGAAGTGATGAGCATCCCGATGGCCGGTAGCGTGGAAAGCCTGAACGTGTCGGTCGCCAGCGGTGTCTGCCTGTACGAAGCCGTGCGTCAGCGGCGCGTGAAGGGCTGAACCCCGGGGCTGACCCGGGGCCGACCCGCCCGTCCCGCGCGCGATGCGCGGGCGTCGAATGACCCGCACGACGCGTGCCCCGATGCAAGGCGGCACGCGGCTCTCCGGAACCCGCGACCGATGACCCTGTTTCGTATTGGCGCCTGCTGCGCCGTATTCGGTCTGTTGGCGGCCTGCACGTCGCCGTCGCTCGTCGAACGCGGCACCTACTACGCCGACACGAGCCTGCACGCGCGCGGCGCCGATTCGCGGATCCGCTTTCTTGTCATGCATTACACCGAAAGCGACGAGACGAAATCGCTGCGCACGCTGACGGGCGACTCGGTCAGCGTGCATTACGTCATCCCGCCGCAGCCGCGCGCCGAACGCGGGATGCCCGTCGTCTACCAGCTCGTTCCGGAAGCGCGGCGCGCGTGGCACGCGGGCGTCAGCGAGTGGCAGGGCACGACCGAGCTGAACGCGGTGTCGATCGGCATCGAGAACGTGAACCGCGGCCCGCTCGATCCGCAGCACCGCACCTGGCAGCCATATCCGCCCGAACAGGTCGACGCGCTGACCCGCCTGTCGAAGGACATCGTCGCGCGCTACGGCATTCCGCCGACGCGCGTGGTCGGGCACAGCGATATCGCGCCTCAACGCAAGATCGATCCCGGCCCGCTGTTTCCTTGGCATGCGCTCGCGCAAGCCGGCGTCGGCGCATGGCCGGACGACGCGACCGTCGCCGCTCGGCTCGCCGGCCGCGACCCGCACGCGCCGGTCGATGTGCGCGAATTGCAGCTCAAGCTCGCGCGCTACGGCTACGACGTGCCGACCGACGGCGTGCTCGACATGCGCACGCGGCGCGTGTTCGCGGCGTTCCAGATGCATTTCCGGCCGTCCGATTACGCGGGCAATCCGGACGCGGAAAGCGATGCGATCGCGCAGGCGCTGCTCGACAAGTACTTCCCCGGCACGCAAGCGGCGGATCCCGCGCCGGCGGCCGACACACCCTGAATACGCGGCGCGGCGCACGCCGAAAAACGCGGGGGCGTCCGCCGACTCCGGTAAACTGGCGGTTTTCCGCAATCCCGCAGCATTACCACGCCATGACTCAAGACGAACTCAAACGCCTCGTCGGCCAGGCCGCCGCCGATTACGTGATCCAGAACGTGCCGGAAGGCGCCGTGATCGGTGTCGGCACCGGCTCGACCGCCAACTGCTTCATCGACGCGCTCGCCGCCGTCAAATCGCGCTATCGCGGCGCCGTGTCGAGCTCGATTGCCACGACCGAACGCCTGAAATCGCACGGCATCAAGGTGTTCGACCTGAACGAGATCGAGTCGCTGCAGGTGTACGTCGACGGTGCCGACGAGATCGACGCGGGCGGCGCGATGATCAAGGGCGGCGGCGGCGCGCTGACGCGTGAGAAGATCGTCGCATCGGTGGCCGACACGTTCGTCTGCATCGCGGACGCCAGCAAGCGCGTGCCGGTGCTCGGCGCGTTCCCGCTGCCGATCGAGGTCGTGCCGATGGCGCGCACGGCGATCGGCCGGCGCGTGACCGCGCTCGGCGGCGTGCCCGTGCTGCGCGTGACGAAGGACGGCGCGCCGTATATCACCGACAACGGCAACGAGATCATCGACGTGAAGGGCCTGCAGATCGCCGATCCGCGCGGTTTCGAAGCGCAGGTGAACGCATGGCCGGGCGTCGTGACGGTCGGTCTGTTCGCCGAACGCGGCGCGAATCTGTGCTTGCTCGGCACGGAAAACGGCGTTGAAACGATCGTTTATCCGGCTGGCTAAAACTGAATGAGAAGCAGTCCGTAACGGCGCGGTATCGGCCGTCATGGATTGGATGGTTAAATCTTGTGGAAACCGGGGTCCGGCAGGCGCGGCGCGCTTCCCGGGCCTTTTTTTTAGCCGTATAAATCACCTCGTTCAAAAGAGGGATAACCCTGT
>Ga0209463_1000236_pt1 | contig 50517 bp, 58 predicted proteins | sample AgamicMgSfrz_FD_187169 | JGI IMG/M metagenome (GOLD analysis project Ga0209463, IMG submission 187169) | Agave microbial communities from Guanajuato, Mexico - Mg.Sf.rz (SPAdes) (version 2) | ecosystem: Host-associated > Plants > Phyllosphere > Phylloplane/Leaf | place: Guanajuato, Mexico...
GTCGGGGGTTCGAATCCCTCCTATCGCGCTTAATAAATTTGATTGTGCGGCTGTAGCTCAGCTGGATAGAGCAACGGCCTTCTAAGCCGTCGGTCAGGGGTTCGAATCCCTTCAGTCGCGTATCCCAATTTAATAATGATTTTTTTGAATAAAATCCTTACTTAAAGGCAAGGATACATAATAACGTTCCACAGTAGCTCAGTGGTAGAGCTATCGGCTGTTAACCGATCGGTCGTAGGTTCGAGTCCTACCTGTGGAGCCATTATAAAGAAAATTATTTAACATTAGATAAAAAGAAGTTCCGGACACGGAGCTTCTTTTGTTTTAAAAAAGCCTATCCTTAAAGAAGGATGGGCTATGTCTTTATAACTCAAATCCTGAGACACCAGTGAAGTTTATTTTAGGTTTCTCGGCATCTTCTGCTTGAGAATTAGTATGACTTACAGGGGATTGTTCAATGTCCTGAAACCCCTGAAAGTTAGAAATGTCAGTTGAAGCATAATCTTGATTGTATTCACTGTGCTCTCCATCACCAGTGTTTTCTGGTTCTAACTGAAATAATGAATAATCATCTTCGGTAGACTTATTCTCTTCTAAAGGGCTTACATCAACGTTTTGCTCTAGTGCTTCGTTTATTTTCTCCTTTTCTCCATAAACTATTTTAGAATTAACTTCAGCTACAAATTGTGTAGTGCTATTTTGTGTTTCTTGTTGTTTTTCCTTTGATGAAGCTGAAATTGGATCCTTAAGCTGAACTACCTTTTCTTTCACTTGGTCTATTGAAGAGGGCTGGTTCTGGTTTTTCTTTTGCTTATCGGATTCATCCCGTGTAACAGAAGTAGTTTCCTCTTTATGCTGCTGCGTATGAGGCTTACTCTCTTTTTTAGGAGTGTTCGCTTCTTTTTGTTCTTGGGTTTGAGCCTTTTTTTGTGTGGATTGGGCTTCGTTATTACTTTCACTCTCTAAAGTTGAGTTTTTTACCTCTTTAATAGTATTTTGAGTATTTAATTGGGTATTATCTTGCTCGGCAAGGGTTCTAGAGATAGTAACTTTTTTAGGTTTACTCTCATATTCCAGTTTAAAAGGTTCTATAAGTCCTTCGTATTCCCCTTTGCTCATATTATGTTTATCTTTTAAAGAGGTTATTGAATGTTGAGCTATTCTGGCAATAATATAGTGTTCTGTAATTACCCTCATATTCTCCAGTTTTTCTATGTTAGCCGTCTTAAAAGGCTTAATAAGATTTTGAAATTCTTGCTCTGTCATATTAATCTTACTCTTAGCGTCATTTATTATGGTCACAGATTTTAGCTTTCTAATATAATGTTTTACAATTAAATCCATATCTGGTTGTTTATCTTTGTCATATTCTTTTTTATAACACTTTGAACAAAGCTTTCTGTTCTTATAAATTGTCCATTTTCCATCAGATAAGTCACTGTCGCAATTTTTCTCTGAACATTTTAATGTTTCGTACTCTTTTAGTCGATCCATTAAAACCTTTACTTTTTCCTCTGCGCTTAAATTTTCAAGTTCCTTTACGTTAAATCCCATTTTAATTATTCATCCTTCCGAATTCATTTATTTTCATAATTATAAAAAGAAAAAACATATTGGAAGAAAAAAGAGAAAAAAATCGAGAATGATGTATCTATTATGTTAAATAAAGAGTGGAACCTATTTTAAAGGGGTGTGTATTAATGAATACTTGTAATAAGAAGAATCAAGATGATAATACTTGCTCTTATAAAGAGTCAGTAAAGCGAATAGGGGGGATGAATATTAGAATAAAACCTGTATCTTCATCTACTGTAAATCCGCTTCAACCACTAAAAGATAAAATATAAGAAAATAAGGTTGTTTTGGAATTTAAATAATAAGAAAACAAAAACGCCAAACTTAATAGTTTGACGTTTTTCTTAACTCTCTAATTTAACTTTTCGTTTAGATAATAAGTATCCTATACCAAGTGAAAGTACGGTAATAGCAGTTGGAACTAAGAAATGAAAATCGCTTAACATAACTTTTTCAAGTGCAGGTTCCTCGACAATCATTCCTCCAGCAGTCCAAGCTAAAATGCCTGATCCTATATAAACTATAATAGGGAACTTTTCCATACCCTTTAGAATTAGTTGACTAGCAAATACAATGATAGGGATACTTACTAATACCCCAATAAATATTGCAAAGAAGTTACCGTGAGCTGCGCCTGCTAATGCTAGTACATTATCTAAAGACATTACAGCATCAGCAATAATAATGGTTTTAATAGCTGACCATACAGTTGTTCCGCCTTCTTTATGACTACCTTCGTCTCCTACTAACAATTTAATAGCAATGTAAATAAGAAGAAGGCCACCCACAAGCGTTAAATAAGGTATATCGAGAATATGTACGATTACTGCTGCAAAAATTAAACGTAAAGCAATTGCACCAAATGTTCCCAAAAAGATAGCTTTCTTTTGGTTCTCTTTAGGTACATTACGAGCTGCCATAGCAATTACTACTGCATTATCACCACTTAGGACGATATCAATAAGAATAAGCTTTAATAAGACAACTATGGATAAACCGAATATTTCCAAACTATTCACCTCTAGTATGTAATTAAACAACTTGAACATTATATATATTTAAAGTTTTAAAAGGTAGGTTTTAACGCTGTTTTTATAGGAGGAGGAGATATTTGAAAAAGAGATATGATATCTCTTTTTATTTTTCTTCATTATTTCTTATTATAAAAAGCGTAATTGCTGAGTAAAGAGGAATAATAGCAGATAATATCGTGTGTAAAACCGGTTTATTAGAGTGTTTGGTGAAAATCCAGTAGATAACTAAAATTGCAAATATACTATAAGCAATTGAAGCAATAACTTTTACATAGGGGATTGAAAAGGCCAGTATGTATATAGCTGTAACAATAAGATATTTCATACCGCCGTTACCACGCAATTTGTCAGTTACTAATTCTCCAATAATCCATACATTAGCAATTGGGATCCAAGCTAACCACGGCTTTGAAATCCCAGCATTCGTAGACATAGTAAAAAGAGCTATAGAACTAAATACATAACTAATTAAACCCAATATGGTAGAAATCAGAAATATAGTACCAAATACGATTAAATCACCATCACTAAGAAAATCTTCTATGATAAACACCTCCTTTTTAAAACGTTATTAATTTGTTATTTTTAGTTTGGTTCTTGCCTTTAAAAAACAGTAAATAATTATTTTTTTATAGGAACGTAGTTTTAAGTATAAAAATTATAAATTGTTCCAAAGATGATAGTAGTAGAAACCAAGGAGGAAAACATAGATGGAATTAGCAAAACTAAAAGACACAGCAGAACTATTTAAAAGAGTAAGAAGTGAAAACGATCTTTCTAAAACGGCGTTAGCTAAGAGAATTAATTCTTCAGTGCCTTATGTATCTAGCATTGAGTCTAAAAAGAAGATACCAGGGGAAAATCTGTTAACTAGGTTGGCATCTGAGTTCTCTATAGATTTAGAGCAATGTCTAGCTTTAAGAGAACCATCTAAACTGTCAATTGGAAAGAAAGAGACAAAGAGAGGGCGCAAAAAGAAGTCTGTAAAAGGGACTAGCAAAAAAGTAATTGAACTACACAAAGAGAAAGGCGAAGTTGTATTAAGTGAAATTACAAGTGCTGCTATGCTTTTTCGCACAGTCAGAAAGGCGAACAACCTTACACTTACTATGATGAAAGCACAAATAGATTCACCTGCTTCGTATCTTTCTTCAATAGAAACAGGTAATAAGATTCCAGGTAAACGCTTAGTTACTAAATTGGCAGAAAGATTTAACTTGCCACTTAATCAATGTTTAAAAATAGCGGGCTTTACTGAAGAAGAGGAAAGTAAAGTAGAAAAAAAAGTACAACAACAAGTGCAACAAGAACAAATGATAGAAGATAAAACTTCTAAAAAGTCCGAATCAATCCTCTCACCAGATTTATCATCAATTGAATATGTAGAAGCGGAATATAATAATGCAGAAGCAGAAAACACAGCTTTAGAAGAAGTTAAAATAGATACTCAAGAGAAAGAGTTAGTGAAAAATGAAATTAGTAAAAAGGTAGATAAGAAAGAGGAAGTAGTTCAACTTAAAGAGAAACCTATTGTAAAAAAAGTTAAGCGTAATACTGAAGCGGTTAAATTAGCAAAGTTAGACTATTGCGTAGTAGCAAAAGGTGAATTTGATTTATCAGATGGAAAGTCATTTGTTGCTGATTTAAATCTTCTTATGGATAAAATGGAGGATGGCACAAATTCTTATGAATTTACCTTTGTTGTAGATGCTGAAACAAACCAAACAGTACAACTGAAGATGTCTCAGGGCATAGTGACTGTAGAATCAAATAAACAGAAACATTGGATTGTACAGTAAGTTATATTAGTAAATAACACTCGTTATTCTATCTATATAAGCATTTTAAAGACTTTAATAGTAAAACTACTTACTTATGTTAAGCCCCCTTTAAACGAGCTAGAGTGCAAATAAAGTGATATACTTAATAAGTGTTTAAAACGAATTAATTGTAGAAATTTGGTTTGCACATTAGAAGATAATTTTTATGAACTAAAGTAAACCTAACGTAGCGGTTGGTGGTTTGCTTTAGCTTTTTTTGTTTATTATTACTAATAATGGATAAAGTGTTTAGTATATAGGAAACATTTATAAAGGATGAATCCAACAATGAAAAAGAAACTAAAAATATTTATTTCAACCGCTGCTGCATTATTTTTAATGGGATTAGCTTCTTACAATGAATTTAATCAAAAGTATGTTGAAAAGGAAAAAGTAGCAGATAGTAGTTGTTTATCTGGTGCTAAGGTAGCTAATGTAGATTACGATACTAAAACTATTGATGTAAATGTAGATAAACAATGTGCAGATGATACGTTTCCAAAAGTTAGATATTAAAGTTCAAGAAAGCAATCAATCATAACAAGATTGATTGCTTTTAATTTCCTCTTAATAATTTTAAAAATATCTTTGACAAAAAGTTAACTGTAAATATATTGAAAGCGTTAACGATTTTCTTGTTAATATTTACAGACAATTTAAAGGGGGAATTACCTTGAGTAATTTAAAAGATCAAGTTGCAATTGTTACAGGTGGTGCTTCAGGTATTGGTTTAGCAACAGTAGAGGCATTTGTTGGAAAAGGGGCAAAGGTAGTTATTGCCGATTTCAATGAACAAGCAGGAAAAGCTGTTGAGAAGAAACTGAAGGAAAAAGGGGCTAACGTATTATTTGTTCAGGTAAACGTGGCAGATGAAAAGTCAGTAGAAAATCTTGTAGCAGAAACGGTAAAGGCATTTGGTAAGGTTAATGTGTTAATTAACAATGCAGGCGTAGGAGTTCTTGCGGAAACACACGAACTAACTTTTGAAGATTATAATAAAGTAATCTCTGTTAATCAGAACGGTGTATTCTTTGCTGCAAAACACGCAATCCGTGAGATGCTTAAAACGGGTGGTGGTTCCATTGTAAACACAGCTTCTATTTTAGGTCACGTAGGTCAAGCGGGAGCTGTTGCTTATAATGCTAGTAAAGGGGCGGTTAATATATTAACAAAATCTCTAGCTTTAGAATATGCTACTAGAAATATAAGAGTAAACGCTGTGTGCCCTGGCTATGTGGACAGTGGAATGGTGAGCAAAGAAGCTCTTGGGGACTATTACAATGGATTAGTAGCCCAACATCCAATTGGTAGATTGGGAAGACCAGAGGAAATTGCACACGCTATTGTCTTTTTAACAGAAAACGATTTTGTCACAGGATCCTCTTTAATTGTAGATGGTGGATATACTGCTCAATAAGAGAGTTAATAAAAAAGCAATGGTTACTAATTAAAGTAACCATTGCTTTTTTATTTTTTATCGAATTACACGAACTGCTTTCACCATACGTGGCTCCCAATAAGAATTTCCTTTTAGATTAGTATAAGAAACACCTTTAGAAGTTGAAGCGTTAATCATAGTGTTATTACCCGCATAGATACCAACGTGATTAATTGTTCCGTTGTAGTCAGTATCAAAGAATACAAGATCGCCTTTTTGTAAAGCGTTTAGTGATACAGGTGTTCCTACTTGTGCTTGTGATGCTGAAGTACGAGGTAATGAAATACCTACTGCTTTAAATGCTCTTAAAGTAAAAGAAGAACAATCGAAAGCATCTGTACGAGAGATGCTTGCACCGTAAACATATCTAGCACCTAAGTATTTAGCGCCTTCTGCTAAAACTTTATCTGCTACAGCACCATTAGTAGGAGCCGCTGTTTGAGTCTCAGCTGGTTTCGTCTCTGCCGGCTTAGCCTGAGTAGTTTGAGCTGTTTGAGTTTCAGCAGGCTTAGCAGGAGTAGTCGGAGCAGGCTTCGTTTCAGCAGGTTTAGCTGGTGTAGTTTGAGCCGGCGTTGTTACAACAGGTTTAGTTGGTGTTGTTGGCGCTGGTTTCGATTCTACAGGTTTAGCAGGCGTCGCTGGTGTAGTAGTTGTCGGAACTTCTTTTTGAACCTCTTGTGTAGGGGCTTGAGTTGTTACACTTGGTTTCTGAACAGTTACAACAGTTCCTGCTACTTTTAATGTTTGGCCAACACGAATCTTATTAGCGTTAGAGATTTCAGGATTTAATGCAAGCAAGAAATCTACCGTTTTATTATTTGCTTTAGCAATACTAGATAAAGTATCGCCTAATTTAACTGTATGCATACCGTTTGTAGAAGGAGCAACTGTGTGTGGTTTTGTAGTTGTTACACTTGTGCTGTTATTTATGTTTGTAACAGTATTAGCAGGAACTTGTCCATCTACAAGAATGTTTTGACCAACGATAATAAGATTCGGGTTGGAGATCTGTGGATTTAATTTAATTAATGTGCTTACAGTAGTATTATATTTTTTAGCAATTTTCTTTAAAGAATCACCAGCTTTAACCACGTATTTCTCTTCTTTGTTATCAACTTTAAGAATTTGACCAGGAACGATTAAGTTAGAAGTTAATTTGTTAGTGTTTTTTAAATCTTGAACACTAGTAGTATATTTTTTTGAAAGTCCCCAAAGTGTATCTCCTTTTTCAACTGTGTGAGTGCTTGCGAAAGCTGAAGAAGTTGCTAATAGTGAACTTAAAATTGTACCTGTAACGATAAATGTTTTTTTCATAGTTTGTTTCCTCCGATTATGTATGTATCTATTCTGCTTTATATTTTTTGGTGTTTTTATTTTTTTACTGTTTTTCTATGACACCAATCATTATATTGAGAAAAAAAGCGAGAATTCCACTCATAATTCAATAAGATACAGTTACAAATATTACATTACCATTACATTTAGAGATATTTGTAAGTTTATATACATTATAATGGAAATTGTTGTTATATACTGGATTGAATACAAATCAAAAATAAGAGTAACAAAATAGGTAATTATTGAAGGATAAACGTGTATTTGGGCAGGGGGAAGTTTCTCTATACAATTAGCCCAGTTAAAAAGAGAGGCTAATAACAAAAAGAAAAAACAGGCTAATATACGCCTGTTTTAAGTGTTGTTTAACTTCGAGACTAACCTACGTACTTCTTCAAAACTCTCTTTTAAGCTTTTGTGCTCTTCTTGTAAAGCTGTGTGCTCGTCTCTTAATTTATTATATTTATCGTCTGTTTTTTTCTTGCTTTTTAAAAACGAAATGACATCATCATAAGTAATCCCGCCATCTTCTTTAAAAGGATCATCTATAGTTGTTAATGAAGGAGTAGGGGCAGTAGTTGCCCTGTTTTTCTTAGTAGAAGCTTGGGAAGAAGAAGGAGTAGTTTCTGCTTTAGTCTTGGTGTTTTTGCTTTTAGCTTCTTCTTTAGCCTTCTTTAATTCCTCCGTATATCGTTGTCTAAGTGTGCTGTTCCATCTAAAACCAACAGAACCTGCAGAGCGGCCAGTTTGCTCGGCAACTTCCTCAAATGCCACAAGTTGGGTTCTTCCATTTCTTACATTTTCTAAAACACAGTCTTTTAATAAAATATCTTCTGCTTCAGACCAGCTTTTATTTTTTTGTTGTGTGGCTTTTGGCATATATAGACCTCCCTTTTTTCTACTAGTACAATATTTATTCCGTATTACAAAATATATGCTTGTTTCTGTAGGAGAAAGGAGTTCTTTTCTTTTTGGCTTCCTAATTTGGATTTTAGGCTTCATATTATTGCTAGGTTTAATTAAATCTAACTGATATATATTAATTTTTCCTGTTTCTCAGATGATAAAGTACATTAATTACTTTAAGTGTTGATTAAATTAAAGTTATCGTCCCTCGTTTTGGAAAAACTCTATTTCATTGCTTGGTTTGTTTATTAAAAAAAGAGAAAAGCTACCTATATAAATAGTATATAGGTAGCTTTGGTGTTTTAAATTAGCGATTTTTTCTTTTTAGCTCCGAAAAATTTAAACCAGGGCGTAACTTATATTTGTTTGTATCGCTAATTGGTTCAATCTCTCTTGACTCGTTCTTTGCAACGTTGTAATAATGAATGTTAGTATTTTTCCGAAAAGTTTCTTGAACTCTCGGACCTCCTTTTTTACTGTTGAGAGCGGCCATTTTTTTCTTTTTTGCTCTGTTTAATGTGTTATAAGCCATAAGTAATATTAGAAAAACAATAGAGACAACAGCAAACACTAAAGGGATATCTAGGTTCAACTTCATTTAAATCTACTCCTTTTAATTATTTTTAAAAGAGTACTATGAATTTAAATGTTTTGGGATAAATAATCATTTTTTTGAAGTGTAGTGCTTTGTTGCCATTGAACAAAACTTTGTTCTAGTCTTTCAAATCCTTTTAACATTTCTTCGTTATCACAATATGAATAACAAAGGCGAAATTTTGTGTTTGTTTGATCGTCTAACGCAAAGGCTTTTCCAGGGATGAATACAACTCCGCTCTTAGCTGCATACTTCAGCCAATCTGTTACATCTCCAGCGTGAGTATCTACCCAATAAAATAAGCCACCAGCCGGTTCATTGCTAGTCCATCCATATTTTTCGTTCATTTTGTCTAAAAAGCTTTTAGTTAAATCTTTCTTTATCTCATAGAAAGATCTCTGCTTTTCTAATGAATCGTTCCACGCATCAGATTTAATCATCTCATTTACTACCATTTGATTTAAAGGAGAGGTACAAGAATCTGTTGTTTGTTTGAATTGTTCTAGTTTGTTAATGTAGAAAGGGTGTGCCAAAATGAAACCAGTGCGTAGGGTTGGAGCAATGGTTTTTGAAAAGCTGTATAAATATATAACCTTTTCTTTGTAGGTGTCCAATTCAAATAAAGAAGGAAGTCTTTTATCAAAAATCAAATCCCTGTAAGGATCATCCTCAATAATCAAAAAATCATATTGGTAAGCTAGCTCTACTAACTTCTTACGTTTATCCAATGATAAAGTGGTACCGGTAGGATTGTTAGCATTAGGAATAACGTATAGAGCTTTAATTGACGTCTTTTTAAGTTCTTGTTCTAAGTATTCAACGTTCATCCCATCTGCTTCTACGGGAATCTCTAGGGCGTTTAGATTGTATTGATGAGTTAGGGAATGAGCAATAGCATATGTATAAGATTCAAAAGCGATTGTATCCTCTGAATTAAGCACAAGGCGAGCGCATAATTCAACTCCTTGCGTGTTTCCTGTGGTAATCATTATATAGTCTTGAGAAATATTTTCTCTTTTTGAAATGGTTGATAAAAGGGGAGAAATACCTTTTGAACCGCCATAATTAAAATAAGAGTCGGTTCCAGACTCAAATATAGAATTATAAACTTCCTGCAGTTTCTTTTTGGGCAATAACTCTCTATTAGGTAAACCAATACTAAAGAATACTGGATCTGACACAGAAGTTTTTGCATTATCCATTAGAGAATCAATAGCAGTTTGTTTTGTATTTAAGCTTAAGTTAGATAAAAAATGTTTCAATTTAAAAGCCTCACTTTCTTTCATAATAAATTTAAAGAAAAAAAGAAAAATCCTAATTGGTCTAAAAATAATAAAAAAAGAAAGAACCTTAATTTAAGATTCTTTCCTCAAAGATTGTTTCACTAAATTGAATTCTTTGTATGTGTTAATATGAAAATCCGCTTCTATTGAAGGGTTCTGGAAAGCACAGGTAAGAATGCCTAATTTCCTTGCTGGTACAAAGTCTAATTCTCGATCTCCAACAACTAGGTCTATGTGATACTTATTGTGTAAGTACTCGTATGAGTCTGGCTCCGGTTTTCTTGGAAAGTTGTCATCTTCAAGACAAAGCACTTCAGCAAAATAATGATCTAACCGCCAATACCTTAATAAATCTTCAGCAGACTTCTTATCCTTGTGAGTAACGATAACATTTATGTTACTTTCACTTAATACTTGTTCGATGTCAGGGAAAGGTTTTTTCTCACTAGGAGGTATGTTTCTCTCAATTTCTTTGAAACGATTCCTAACGTTGTCATCTAAACCGAAATATTTAAAGGCAACATAAGAATTAATTTTAAGTAAAGATAAGAGTTTTTCTTCATCTAAGGTCTTTCCAGAGGCTTGTTGAAGCCCATAAATAATGGATTTGTAAGAATTCACTAGAGTTCCATCCATATCCCAAAGTACATTCAAGAACATCACCTACTTTCTTATAGAAAAGTTATGTTCTTAGTAGTTATTTTATCTAGAAAATGAGCGGTATTAAAAAATAATAATTTTAAAACAACCTAATAATTTATCTTTTTTTCTCAAAACAGAATAAATACACCTAAAATATGTGCACAAAACAAATTTTAGGAGTGATTTTAATGATCGCAGAAAAAAGTATAAAGGAATACGGAAAATTAACAAACTCAGATTGGGATGCTATTGGTTTGCAATTTATTAATTGTTTAAAGGTAAAAATACCTAATTACAATTTAGATAGCTTTACAAGCTTGAGTGAGTTTGCCCAGCGATATTTCGAGGGAAGAAATGAAAAGTTAGAAAATGTAAATGACGTACTAATTTCTTTAATGCTTTTTGATTACATTTACTTTAATATTAAAGAAATAATAAATGTTGATTCCTTAAAGCGGAGATTTAATAATTTGGATGATGATATAACTGCATTTGAAAGGTTAGATCATAATTTAATTATTCATTGTTTTTCTTTGTTTGAAGGGTGTAAATTTAAGTTTGAAGAAACAAAATTATTTAAGGAGAATGCAAAGAAGCATCGGGTAACTTTGTTTGAATATTTTTTGCTCAAACGAACTCCTTTAAGTAATGGAAGTCTTCTTGTTAAAAAAATTTTAGATACTAACGCTATTGTTATGTATTTACTTCCAAGTCTTTGTCATAAAGAAGACTTATATAGTACACACAAGTTTCTAATTAAAAAGGAACAAAGTCGCTTTCTAAAGAAATGGAATCCTGTATTAAAGAGAGAAACAGACATTTTAAGAGAAAATGTAATTAAAGTCATTGAAGAGGAAATATTCAATGATAAAAAAGAGATAATAGCTTTAAAGTGAAAAATAGATTTTTAATAAATAGTAAAAGCAGCTTCTTTTAAAGATGCTGCTTTTTATAGTGCATATAAACCTAACATTAATACTTAATTCCATTTTTCTTCCGAATCAATCCATTCTTTGTTTATTAAGTCGTAGCAGTTTTCATAGTCGTGCAATCCGAAATAAGAGGGAAGACCAATTAAGTTACCATTAGCATTGCTCCAACAATTAGCAAACCACTCCGCTAATATAATTTGTTCTTTTTTATTTAATTCTTCTTCGTTAGCTTCGTAGAATTCCCAGAATGCATCTTCTTCATCTTCTGAGACCGAAAAATATGTGGTTTCCCCAAGAAGCTGTATATTTCCATAGAAAATATCTTTTTCAATGTCTGGGTCATACATATACTGCATAGCATCTCTATCCATACCATCAACAACAATATGTAAGGATAATAGATCTGTAAATACAGTGACATCTAATAATTGGATTTCATCTTTGTACTTTAATAAAGTTATCGCCTTTATATTGCTTGTTAGTTCTGCTGTGTGTTTCTCTAAATTGCTCTTATAATCGCTTAAGTATTTCTCTTCAGTAAACATCTAAATTTCCCCGCTGTCATTGTGTATTTATTCTTAATTAACAAATTTATCATTATATGTAATATGATTATACTTGTTATTAGTTAAAAGGGGGAGACAACTTGTTCAAAGTATGGATACAAGAGGAAAAGGTGAGTTCTGTTTTTTTGAGGGATACGGGGCATCACTTAGCAATAGATGGGCATATTAAACAAGTTTATAGTATTAATGCACAAAAGGGAGAAGATCAAGTAGACGACAACAGAGAGTACTTAACAAGGTTTTTAATTTTCCTAAATAAGTATCCGCTATATTTTACTATTATAGGTTACGAAGAATACGATGAATTAGAGGAGTTACTTAAAAGAGGTAGCTTGCAATATAAACTAAACTTTTTAGAGGAGTCTCGTACATATTGGACTGATGGTAAAAAATTCACTTATCATCCTCCTTGTTTTACTGTAGAGGTCCCTGATGAAAAAGCATTAGTCTACATACTAGAAGAAACTTACTGGTTGCCGACTCAAAATGAATTTTATGCAATTTCTACTACTAAAAATTTGTACTTTAATTTGGAGGAAGTTATAGAATGGGGAGAAAAGAAAAAGCGCTCAGCTCCACATTTTAAGAGTGAAGAAAATTCTACTTTCGTTACAATATTTCACGACGGTTATGGATTCTATTTGTTTTCCAATGAAGAAAAATATTCTTCTATACAAAACTTATGCACCAGTCTTCCTTCTAAGACAGATATAAGACAGATTAATGATGATTTAGTAAACGGTGGTTGGGATTAAGCTTGCCTATACGGGAATACAGATAATGTGTAAAAGGACTTGTAGTTACAGCAAGTCCTTTTTGTTATGAGCTAATTTAATTAGCCTGTTTATTTGAGAGGTAATTTTTCTAGCTTTTTAAGATATGTTCCTTACGTTGTTTATTCTTCTTTTGCGATATTTTTATTGATTTGGGAGAAAAAAGTCTTTTTTTCTAAAAAAAAATAATTAGAGGCTACAATATGTAAAACGTGAAAGGAGTTTTGAGTGTGTTTCATTCAAAAACAAAAGAAGTACAAAAATCATCAGAAGAATTAAAACAAAAAACATTAGAGATCATAGGGTTATATAACGAGTTTACAGAGGATTTATTAAGTAAATTACCATTCTTGGATAAAACTCATTTTAGAGCATCCGCATACTTGGATGAAAAAATTTATAACAAACTAGTACTCCAAAATGGTCAACTAACTATAAATCAGTTAGTGAACATATTTAAGTGGTATATAGGTCGTTTAAACGTAAGGACAATATGTGGTTTTAATAATCAGGAATTTCTAAGAGAGTCTCGGGATCTTAAGAAAAGCGGTATATATCTAGAAATATACTTTGATTTCGAAAAAAACATAGAAATACAGCACGATTTTGGAATTAAGTTTAATGTTTCAACAGGTTATATAGAAGAATCTTTATTTAAAAAATTTAAAGAAATAGAAATAAATGCAGTTAATTTATTGGGTTACGAAAGAGGACAATGGATATTACAAGAAATTTTTGTAGAAGGCGATGATAAGGACCACTTTCTTCTAAGGGAGCAAGCTCTAGAAAAATTCTTAAAAGCTGAATATCAAGAATTTATAGCGAAATGGGAAGGTCTAATTGAAGAAAAACAAGAAGAAGTAAGAGAGGTTTACAGTCAGTCCTTGGATAATATAACTACTAAGCTAAAGCAGGAGAAATACAATTGGTTGTCGGTAAATTCAAAAGATTAAACTGCTAAATTTGTATTAAATAATAAAAAGCGGCTACGGGTTCGTTCGTACTTGTGGCTGCTTTTAATATTATAAATTAAAATAAATTACTAACAACATTTTTAAATCGGAGATGACTAAATGAGAATAAGTAGAGAAGAATTTATTGAAATATGCATTAATAAAAATTTTAGTAAGGACGCAAGTGTTATTTTCGATAATGATGAAGAATACAACTTGTTTATGAAAACATTACGAAACAAAGAATTCAATGTTGACGCAAAATCTGGAGAGAAAATTGCACTTAAAAGAAAAATTGAAGATTTTAAGGATAATAAAATAAAAAGACTAAATTTTCAAGAGAGGGAATTTGAGGAGCTTTATAAAGAAAATCCAGAATATGCGATTGAACAAATATTTCAAGTGAACACAAATGGTAAAATAATTAATGAACTTTGTGCCATTTTAGAAAGAAATAGCGAAGCAGCTAAATATTTATTTGAGGAATATAAGAAAGCGTCTTACCCAATGATTGGTAATATAATCTTGCGTATAAAAGTTAAATACGAAAAAGAATATAATGAAGTAATGATCATTAACCAGCATAAAAAACAGGAAGCAGTGACAAAAAGTAAAGAAAAAAGAAAAGATTACAAAACTATTGCTTCTTCCACAAATAAGGAAAAAATTGCTGTGATTAGTTGTAAGTTTAAACGTAATTCTACTATAGCTAGTTGTTTAAAAGAAAAATACAATCATAAATGCCAGGTATGCGGTATTCAGCTTAGCACACCAATTAGATACAAATCAGAAGCTCACCACATTCAACCTTATAATGAAATACATAAGGGTGACGATTGCTGGAGTAATATGCTGGTTGTTTGTCCTAACTGTCATTTGCAGTTTGATGAATTATATTATGCTATTGAACCAATTACATTGGTTATACATTGTTTTGATGAAACTAATGTGTTTCACGGCACAAAAATCAAATTGCAACCAGGTCATCAACTTGAAAGTAAATATTTAGAATACGCTTGGAATAGATTTTTGAAAATGAAATCGGTTGCTATAGAGACTTATTAAAGACAAAAAAGCGCTATTATACAAGCGCTTTTTTCTTTGAACTATTATACGCATCCCAAATGAGAAGAAAACCAGAGATAATATGTAAGAACATACCTAAAATAGGTATCCAAGCTAATAAAGAAGTTACAATGCCGAGGATACTGCCATAGTATCTTGAATTTTCTTTTGAAGAAAAAATAAGAGTAACTATGTGAAGTACTAACATAGCGATTAATGGAGTCCACCCTAACGAGAATACAAATAAACCTCCGTATAAGGGGATACCCAAAAAGGCTTCACCAATACCTGAAACCCATTTTAAAAACGAAGAAACCATAGTTAATTCACTCCCATCTGTAATTATTTTAACGAAAGAGAGCAGTAATTCTAATATTTAGCGGTGTTTTTTCTGTAGGTTAAACGTTCAATGATGGATAGTTTTGTAAAATCAAATGCACGTATATGTTATAATTTTACAAAAAGAAGATTTGTATGAAGAGATTTCTTGGATATGCATCCGTAGTTTTTTTTTATATTATCAGCTATTTTGTGGTTGCTTTGGTTTAACGATAATAGTGCGGTTTTTTCAATTGAAATAGATTTTATAGTAGCTGCTTCTTTTGCTATTCTAGGAATAATTACAGCATTCTTCGCAAAAAATAATGCTTTGGCTATAGTATCTTTTATGGGAAGTTTAACTGTAATCTTTATGGCTGTTATTTTTCCTTTTTTAGTGTCTTTAATGTGGAAACCTATACCCTGAAGATAACAAAGGAGAGAGTGTTGTATGGAGGTTAAAGAAACCTTTGGCTTGCTACTGCAAAAGAGAAGGAAGGAAAAGAAGTTTTCTCAACAATTCTTAGCGGATAAAGCAGGATTAGATCGAACATATATAAGCTTAATCGAAAGAGGAGCAAGAAGCCCTACTTTGACAACGGTATATAAATTATCAATAGCTTTAGAATGTGATGCATCGGAACTAATTAAGGGGCTTGAGAAAGACTTAGGCATAAATAGTATAGATGACTTAAAAATGCTTGTTACCGACTAGAAACTAGTAATTTATCATTTTCTGGTCTTAATTTTGCTATTAGCACGTATATATTAGTAGACTACTAAAAAGGCTCTAATCAATAGTGATTAAGAAGCCTTTTATTTTGTTTATAAAAAGCATACAATGACAAAAATCTACTAAGAGGTGAATAGTATGAGTGCAATAGGCTGGCTAGTAGCAATCTCGATGTTCCTAGGAACTATAACATTAAAGAGTTTAAAAAACGCTGTTGAAGACAAAGAGGGAGATAGAAACTTATCTGCTAAAGAGAAGGAAGAGCTCTCTACGTTTTTAAATACTTACCATATGAATAGCTTTCCGCAAAAAATTATACTAATTATAGGAGTAGGGGGGTCCGCTATTTCTATGATGGTGGATAAATTAATTAACCTGCCGTTTCATAGAAGATAAATGATTTCTTTAACTAATCAATATGTACAACAAATAATTGAGAAAAATGTATATAAAATAGTGGATGCCATAGAAAATACAAATAGTTTTTACCTCGAAAATAAAGAAAAAATATTAATGTTGTTGATACATAACATAGAATCTTTTCTAAAGGGTTCCTCGTTTAATTGTTATTTAGAAGAAGAAATCAAGGAGACGCTTATGCCCTTAACTTACTCCGAAGAGTTTATAAGGACTTTTTTAAAAGAAAATTTGTTTGTTGCAGAGGCAAGTGATAATGTAATTGAAGGTTTTCGTAAAAGTTGTCGTATCTACTTTTTTAATGAAAATAAATATAAGTTTAAGCAAAAAAGCAAAAAGTATCCTTCAACGGTTTATCTTCCGCCTGGAGAGAAGCAAAGTTCTTTGAATAAAATTCTCGAAAAGTCGGCACACAAAGAAGTTGAAAAGATTTATTTTGTAAGCTTGTTTTCGGATAAAAAGGAGCAACTAAGAGAATTAGTCCTTCTCATAAAAAAAGAGTTAGATCCAGCAGCTAAACCGCTGCTATTGCAGTTGCAAATTGATTTTAATTCCCTAATTTCTGATTTTGAAGAAGAATTAAGAAAAACTATTGAAAATGAAGCACAGTATAGAACCCTATAGCGGTTCTTTTTTTGTTTGGTTAATTATCTATAATTATATTATGTAAACTAATTTCGTTAAAATAATACAATCTGTTCAATTGACTTTCTTATGTATAAATTTATATCTCTTACAAAGTATTTTAGAAGTAAGGGAGAGAGAGTAATGAATTGGATTTCCAAAACAAGAGGAATTGCTATACTAGCTGTGCTAATGATACACGTTAATGCTCCTTTGTTATATGAAGGTCAGGGTTCAATATGGTGGTTAGGTTATATTTTTGATAGTATATCTAGATTGGCTGTGCCACTGTTTCTAATGATTTCTGGAGCACTTCTACTCCATAAAGAAGAACCAGTTAACCATTATATAGAGAAAAGGGCTACAAAAATTCTTGTTCCTTTTATTGTGTGGAGCATTATTTACTTTGTTTTTAAATCAAGTGGAGAGTTTAATGTAAAGATCTTCATTCAACAGTTTTTAAACGCTAAAATATATTATCATTTGTGGTATTTTTATATTCTAATTCCGCTATATATCTTCATACCGTTTCTGCGACAGTTTATAAAATCTATTCCCTCAAGTTATATATTGTTTTACGCCGTTATTTCTTCAAGTATTTCTACAATTAATGACGTTATAGGGATCTATGGGTTAAATATGCAAATCTTTTCAAATCCGTTTTCTGTAGGTGTATCATATCTATTATTAGGTTATATCATTGCTCGTAGAGAATATGAATTAAAGCATTATCAAGTTTACGGTCTAGTTTCACTTTTAATTATTTTAGTGGGGACTTACTGCACTACTGTATGGACAGGTTCGTTAAGCCAAGTCTTTTATGACGCTCTTGGTTTACCAGTATTAATGTATACAGTGATGGTTTTCTATCTGTGTAAAAAATATTTAAATAGCGGTACGCATACTTATAATAGCCGTTTCTTAGATTGTATGGGTAAATACAGTTTTGGGATTTATTTGGTTCATCCTTTGCTCTTGGGCTTAATGGCAAAGTTTCCACCACTACCTTTAAATGCTTTGCCGGGAAATTCTTACATAATGATGCCCATTACCTTTATAATAGTGTTATGTATTAGTTTATTGGTTGTTATACCGATATCGAAAATACCAATAATAAAACGAATAGTTTAAGTATATGACAATTATTTTATAAGTACTGTATTCTAAAAATTAAATGGGTATTGTACATACATACTTTATGTTTTGTCTTCGTTTGAAAGGATAAATATTGATAGTTCCTCCTGGAATGGAAAATAACATCTAAAATATTTAAGACATCAAAGAAACGAGGAATTAATTATGAAAATTAATGATTACAACAAAGAAATTGATTGGGACAAAGTAAAAAGAATTATAAATAGCCACATTGAAGAAAAATTTTCATTTATTGATAACTTTAAAATGAATGATCTTCATCCATATTTTAATTTGGGAATTGCTAATCTCAATATGAGTTTAGATAACTTAGTTACAGGCTTATTGAGAGATAATTTATGTATAATTCATTTTAATTGCGTAGATCTATTGCGGCACAAAGATGGTCTTAAAATGTACATATATGAGAAGGAAACAAGAACTCTTCTTGCATTCTTAGGAGAAATTGGATATGAATTAAACGCCAAAATAAATTTAGTGAATAAATCTGTATCTTTCAACTTAAAAAAAGACAAATTAGCGTTCCAGAAAGTGAATGCAGAGGATGTGTTAAATGCTTATGAAACTTCAGGGCTAAATAAAGATAATATATATTTGAAAACAGGGTTTGTTAATAAATTATCAGGTTCATTATCTTCGCTGGTTACGAATTTAACCAAACAGAATATTGATAATATCAAGTTGGATATGAATGAAATCAGAAAAATCGTTGATGATGTTGTATATGAATCATCAAGAAGAGTTGTTAAGTCTGAAGATATTTTTGTTGAGAGCGAGGAACATCAAAAAGAATATGAAATGTTCTATAGTATCCAAGCATAAAACGTTTAAGTACGAGTTAAAAATATATGACTTGTGCTTTTTTTGTATTTTCTTCAAGAAATACAATAGAGATGTATAAATGTTTATAAGATATCTTTATTTAAAAAGGAGTGGATTTAATGGACGCTTTGCACGTAGAGAGTAGGTCATTGTTCCAAAAGGTGCTCACAACATTTATAATTTCCCTATTGATATCGACAGGAGGGTTATATGTAGGACAGTTTGTTCCGGCCGCTTTTATGTTGCCATTGGCACTAGCAGAGGTAGTAATGGTTATTGTGGCTTTTTGGTTAAGAAGAAATAAATCTATAGGATATTCTTTCCTATATGCATTTTCGTTTATCTCTGGAATCACAATGTTTCCAATTGTAAGTCATTATGCTTCTTTAGCGGGAGCACAGATTGTTCTTATGGCTTTCGGAACCACCTCGGGTATTTTCGTAGTAATGGGCTTTTTGGGAACCAAAATGATTAAAAGGGATCTGGGCTCCTTAGGTAGCTTTTTAATGGTTGCTACGCTAGCTTTAGTATTTATCGGTGTCTTTAACATCTTTATGCCGTTATCTTCCACAGGGATGTTGGCTTTCTCAACTATTGGAGCAATTGTGTTTTCTTTATGGATTTTATATGATTTTAATCAAATGAAGCACTCACCAATAACTGAAGAAATGATACCGCTGCTAGCCTTATCTCTATATTTAGACTTTATTAATTTGTTTATAGATATTCTTAGATTCTTTGGAATATTATCTAGTGATGATTAAATCGCTATAAAAATATTGCTCTAGAAAGCACTCAGTACTTTTTTAGAAAGATACTGAGTGCTTTTTCGCTTGTGTCTAAACTAAAATAATTAACTTTGTTGTAAGGAAAATTATAGTGAATGCTCTATCACATAAACAGAGGTGATGGGAGTGGATGAGAGATTTAATGAAGACGATCTAAAATTATATTTTAAGCCGTATAGCCAGTTATATAAGAACACTCAAGGGGTAGTTGAAGAGATGAGGTTGCTCCTTAATCAAATAGATTTATCTAGTGAAGAAAAATTAGACCTTATTGAACTTGCGTATCTTCATAAAATAGGGTTTTCACATAAGACGATTAAAACAGGTTTTGAACCGCTTGACGGAGCACTTTATTGCAAGAATATGAACTATTCTTCAAAAGTTGTTACTGCAGTAATGTTTTGTTCAGGTGCCTTGGAAATTGTAGAAAGAAATTTTCCGGATTTATTAAATATATATTTGGAGTATAAGTATTACATTACGCCTAAGACTGAATTATACATTGATTTAATAACATATTGTGATTTGCATCGTTCGGCATATGGAGAAAAAATTTCATTTCAAGAAAAACTAGTTGAAGTACAAACGAGTTTTGGAGAAACACACAATTACTGCAATAATTTTAGAAGTATAGAAGATATCCTGAGAGGGAAAATAATACGTATTGAGCGGTTACAAAGAAAATTATAATTATAAGTATGAAAATAAGAAAAGGTTAGCTAAAGAGAAAGAGGCTCATTTATAGAGCCTCTTTTTAATATATAGAGTATAAATATTCTTTTAGGTTTTTGCTATTAACTACTGTAAGTATATCCGTGTGTTTCTTTGGATTTTGTAAGGCTGCAATCATCTTATCACCAACAGTAGGATAGTAATGGAACCAATCAAAGTAATTATTCATATCTGTAGTAATTGGGGTGTGGCCTTGAAAACTGTAAACTTCTCCAAATACTTCTACCATATCTTTAAACCATCTTTCATATGCTTGTCTTTGTTCCTTGTTACTCATAATCAAGTCAAATCGTTTAGAAGGTATCGGATCCGTAAATGCAACAAACTTTGTGTTAGGATATGTTCTTTTCATAGCCAATAGCTTTTGTTTATACTCATCATCATAAATAAAAGGTCGAGTAGTGGTATCTTCAAAAGCAGCTTTGAATCGTTCCCATAGAGGCTGTAAGCGGTCATTCGGGTAAGTCGTTTCCCCTACGTTATCGCGATTGTAGCTTCTGGGTCCTGTGTAATAATTCACTTTAGAAATTTTATAATTATTAACAGCAGAATCAAAAGTGCTCTTAGAAAACAGAGAAGTAATTCTATAGAAAGGTTCTTCTGATTTTTGAAAGTAAGTAGATGAATCTCGGTTTGTGTTAATAGTTGAAGCATCATATGAATTTACATACAGTTCCATAAAGATTGTATTAAAGTTTTTTCCATTTTTATTTGTCGCATATTTAATATACGGAAGATACTCATCTATGTGTAAAGAGCTTAAGGAGTAATTAAAAACTTTTTCGTTTTTAAATTGATGTTCATTCATATAAGTTACACGGCTAGTGCCAATCATTAAATCATCGTAACTAAAATTTCTTCTACTGTTGATATAATTTGTTTTTTGTTGCCTCTCATCAAAACCGATTTGATAATCATTGTATTTGTTTTTGTGGTCAAAATTCCAAAGGGGGTCAATATAATAGGTGAATCCCATAATAGCGGAAACAGGTAAAACAACAACAATCAATGATGTGAGAAACAAACGTTTTATCCATTGTTTTGAATTCAACGTCATCCCTCCAAATTAAAAGTTAAAGTATAAAAAGATACTGTTTTTTTGCATATAGAAAATACTTATTAAAACTAGGATAAGCATTAATTGGCAAGCAATGATGTTAAACCACTTATATTTAAATTCTTCTAAACGTTGAATTGAATTCTTAGTTAAAAAAGCGATTAGCAAAAGAATAAAGAGTGATAAAACAATAAGTTTCGGATTATCTAATGAAAGTGTTCCTATCTTGTATGTAACGGATTGCGGAAAATGTCTTACTGGATGAGACAGGAATTCTTTGAACTCCGCCCAGTTAGGTGTGAACATTTTAGTAATCATAATATTTGCTTGGTCTACTGTAGCAGCTCTAAAGTATATCCAAGCCACATTCACAAATTGAAAAGTAAGAAGCCAAGAAATCCAATAAGGTAGTTGAATCTTTGTTTTACCCCACAATCTAACCAATATTGAAGCAATGCCGTGAAGTGTTCCCCATATAATGAATGTCCATCCAGCACCGTGCCAAAATCCACTAATAAAAAAAACGATAAACAGATTAAAGTAGGTACGAGTTGGGCCTTTACGATTACCCCCGAAAGGAATATAGATGTACTGAGTTAAAAAGCGGCCAAGAGTCATATGCCATCTCTTCCAGAAATCTTGGATGTTTCTGGACTTATAAGGGGAATGAAAGTTAGTCGGTAACTTAATATTAAATAACAAGGCTAAACCAATTGCCATATCACAGTAACCGCTAAAGTCAAAATATAGCTGAGTAGTATAAGCAAAAGATGTAATCCACGACTCTAAGAACGTTAAATTATGATAATTTTGAAAGCCGTCATTAGCCCATATAGCTACAGTGTCTGCAATAAAAACTTTCTTTGTTAAACCAATTAAAAAAATAAATATTCCTTTAGAAACGTTATCAAGAGAAATGCGCTTACTTTTTTCTTCCTCAAATTGAGGAATGACCTCTTTATGATGGACAATCGGCCCAGCAATTAATTGAGGGAAAAAAGTAGCGAATAAGACAAAAGTAGAAAACTTGTAGTCTTTCGTTTCACCACGGTAAGTATCAACTAAGTAAGCGATCTTCTGGAAGGTAATAAAACTTAATCCTAGAGGAAGAATTAAATGTAAGAGGTTAAAGTTAGTACCTAATACAGTATTTGTGTTTGAAATAAAAAAATCCGCGTACTTATAGTAACCTAATAACGATACGTTGAATAGGATACCAATTGTTAAAAGTATTCTTTTTTTACCTCTTTCTTCGCTTCTATTCATTAAACTACCTATTATGTAGTTAATACTAATAGAAATGGTAATTAAGATTAAATATTTGGGTTCAAAATAACCATAGAAGAAAAGAGAACCTAAAGCTAACCAATAAATTGATAATTGGTATTTCTTAAAGTGATTTAAAAGAAAATAACCACTAAAAACAATAGGAAGAAATAAGAAAATAAATATAAACGAGTTAAATAACATCCTATCCCTCTCTTTGTTAAATGATTTACATTTCATCATATTAAACTTTAAGTTTTCTTTTCCATTGTCTAAGGATACTTTTTCAAAGTATAGATAAAGTATCTGTATTTTTGTTAATTGAACCAGTATTAAGGTGGTTGGAGGATAGAAAAAAGAAGCAAGAATTTATAGTGCAAATGAAAAAAACAAGAGGGTTAATATAACATAAAATAGGGAAAATTCTCCTTATTCGAAACGGTATATTTGTAATAAAATGTATAAACGTAATAATATTGTCATAAAAAATAGAAAAATTTGTTGAATGAAAGAAAAATACGGGTAACGCTCCAAATTATTGTTGAAATTGTCAGAAAAAGAGTTTAATATGAAATTGTTAGCAAATCTGACACACAAATATTGGGGGTTAAGAAAAATGAAAAAAGTAACATTTGCTTTGGCAGCAGCATTAACATTTGGGGGAATTGGTACTGTAGCAACTACAGCATCAGCAGAATCAAACGGTTTAGACAAAGACTGTTCTGATTTCTCGTCATATGATGAAGTGGTAAATTACTGGAACTCAAAAGGATACACAGCATCAAACGATCCTGAACGTTTAGATGGTTGGGGCAACAAAGTAGACGACGGTATCCCTTGTGAAGCGCCGGACGGCTATGACACTTCTAAAATTAATGGTATTGGTAAGAAAGAAGAAGCTACTACAGAAGAAACAACTAAAGAAGAGACTACTACAGAAGAAACTGCTGAAGAGCAACCTGCAAAAGAAGAAACTGTAACTAAAGAAGACAATTCTTCAGAGCAAGCAGCTACTTCTGATAAAAAAGAAGGCGAAGAGCTTCCTGAAACAGCAAGTAACAACCCACTTGGTGTAGCGGCTGGTTTAGCTGTTGCAGCTGCTGGTATGGTAGTATTTACTCGTCGCAAAAACTCAAAAGCATAATATAATAGATATATTGAATAGAAGGGGCGGGATTATTCCTGTCTCTTTTTTATAGAGGTGGTTATGTGAGAATTTTTGGCATAATTCTATTTGTTATAGGTATTTCATTGGCGGGTTATTCATTCTTCGAGTGGAATGTAGGAAGGTCGTCGTCTGAAACCTTATCTCAGAAAGAAATTCAGCATTATGAAACGAAAGAAAAAGAAGATGTGAATCAGCAAAACGTTAATAAAGAACAAGCAAATTCAAATGAAGATGTAAATTTAGAACAAATTGATTCAAAGTCACCAGAGAAAATGGAAGATTACAATTACAACAAGGGTCAAAAGGTGGCTAACCTAGTTATCCCTAAACTTGAATTAAAATACTCGGTGTATTGGGGAACGGATGCAGATACGTTAAAAAGAGGTGTAGGAATGTTTGTAAGCGATTTGACTACTACGCCAAGTGGAAAAGGGCATACTGTGTTAAGTGGACATCGAGATACGGTATTCACAAGACTAGGTGAACTTAAAACAGGAGATAAACTCATTGTTGAGTTTGATAACAAACTTTATGAATACCAAATTAAAAAGATTTGGATTACGCATAAAGAAGATCGTACAGTTATCGTTTCTAAAGATAAACCCACACTTACACTAACAACTTGCTATCCATTTGATATGATTGGAAAAGCCCCTGATCGTTACATTATTCAGGCGGAAATGATAGATAATTAAAAGCGACTTACCTACTAATGGTATGTCGCTTTTAATTTTGCTTAAATGTTTTTTCCAACATTAAAAAAACACTTGATATAATTATTTTTTCTCCTAAAAAGAATATAATCATCTCGGAATTTAACGAAAGGAGAGATAATATGTCAAATACATTAGTAGTGCTTAAAGGTTTACCTGGAGCGGGTAAAACCCATTTTCTTAAAACTAAAGGCCTTGATGTCTATTCCATCTCACCTGACCAAGTAAGAAATTTAGTTGCAGCTCCTGTACAAGTGGAAGATGGAGAATATAAAATTAACCATTACTTTGAAAAACAAGTAAGAAAACTAGTATTAGAGTTAGTAGAAAGAAGACTACAAAGAGGCGAACTAACAATCATTGATGCGACTCATTCAAAGTTAACTTACTGGAATGAGTATAGACAACTGGCAGAAAAATATAAAGCAAAACTATATTGTTTAGATTTTTCTCATATTGATATTGAAACTGCGAAGAAACAGAATGTTCTACGCGAAGAATATAAACAAGTTGATGATGTAATTATAGAAAAAATAAACAATCAGTTAGAAAAATGGGTTCTTCCAGAGGATATTGAGGTAATTAAACCGGACGAATGGGATAATAAATTTAAATGGAATCCAATTAATTTATCCCACTATAAAAGAATTCACCATTTTGGTGATATCCACGGATGTTGCGAACCTCTCCAATTTTATTTAAAAGATGGGTTAAAAGAGGATGAGCTATATATCTTTGTTGGTGATTATGTAGATCGTGGAGTTCAAAATGCAAAAGTGCTGAACTATTTGTTCTCTATTATGAATTTACCAAATGTATTTTTTTTGGAGGGGAATCACGAGTCTCACTTAATTAACTGGGCAAATAATTTACAGGCTAAATCTAAAGAATTTGAGCGCCATACAAAGACTGAGTTAGAAAAGGAGTCTGTTAGCAGGAAAACAACTCGTCATTTCTGCAGAAAACTTAAGAAGGCGGTTTACTATCAATACGAAGATAAGGAAGTTCTAGTTACTCACGGAGGAATTTCTAAAATACCTGGCAATCTGCTGACACTTTCATCTGAACAAATGGTTCGAGGTGTAGGGAATTACAGTACTAACATAGATGAGCTATTTACTAAGAATAATCCTAATCATACATATCAAGTGCACGGGCACCGCAATACATTTGAATTCCCTATTAAAGCTGCTGAGAGATCATTTAACCTTGAAGGTGGCGTTGAAAGAGGAGGTTATTTGCGTGTAGTAGTGCTCGATAAAGAGGGATTTCATCCTCTAAAGGTTAAAAACACTGTAGTATCAGCAAGATATGAGAAGGTAGAAGAGAAGGTTTTTAAAAACGATTTATTGCTAAAAGAATTAAAAGAAAATAGATGCATAAAAGAGCTACCTCAACAACATTACCAAAATATTTCCTCCTTTAATTTCAAAGAGAAAGTGTTTAAAAAAGGACTATGGGATAAGCAAACTATAAAGACTAGGGGACTGTTTATAAATACACAGTCTACCGAAATAGTTAGCCGCAGTTACAATAAATTTTTTAACCTTAATGAGCGGGAGGAAACTACACTCGAGAAATTAAAAGAAACTTTGGTGTTTCCGATTGACCTATATTTGAAAGAGAATGGGTTTTTGGGCATCTTAGGATATGATAGTCATTATAAGAATGTCATTTATTCTACAAAGAACTACATTCAAAGTAAACACGCTGATTTGTTTAGGGAAGGTTTTTTCAATAGAGTCTCATTAGAGAGAGAAGAGAAAATAATGAGAACTCTTCGGGATAAGAACTTAAGCTTAGTATTTGAAGTAGTAGATCCTCTGAATGATCCTCATATAATTGAGTACGAAAACTCCAAACTCATTCTTTTAGATGCTATTTTCCGAAAAGAAGATTTTAGAAAGTTATCGTATGATCAGCTAGTTGAATTAGGAAATGATTTAGGATTACAAGTAAAAGAGAAAACTTTTGCATTTACCAACTGGGAAGAATTTGAGAGTTGGTATAAAGAAGCCTCAGTTGATAGCTCCATACAACTAGAAGGATATGTTATAGAAGACCAAAGTGGTTTTATGACAAAAATTAAATTACCATACTACCGCTTTTGGAAATGGATGAGAAGTGAGGTAGAAAAGGTTGAAAAAGGAATGCAACCAGGAGAAGAAGCTATGAATCATCCATTAGGAAGGGAGTTTTTAGCTTGGGTTATGAATTCAACCTTTAAACTGGAAGAATACAGCATAGTATCTCTTAGAAAAGCCTTTGAATTAAAAAACGGTAATTAGTTAAAGTTCTCAGGTTAGAAAAAGTGTGTAGAACAGCTATGTTATTCGATAAACTTGCATTACCTCGAACTTTCTGTTAAGTTTAAATAGAATTATTTTTGTTCGGCAAGAAGTGATAAGTTAATACCTTTCGTCTTGAAGATTGGGCAAGAATAGTACCACAATGTGTGCACAGCACACGAGGAGGCAACAACTATGGAACAAGGTAAAGTAAAATGGTTTAACGCAGAAAAAGGTTTTGGATTTATCGAACGCGAAAACGGAGACGATGTATTCGTACATTTCTCAGCTATCCAAAGCGAAGGATTCAAATCTTTAGACGAAGGTCAAGCTGTTACATTTGAAGTAGAACAAGGTCAACGTGGACCTCAAGCTACTAACGTTCAAAAAGCATAATAGCATAGACATATATTAAGCAGACTCTATTGAGTCTGCTTTTTTGTTTTGTGAAAGAAATATAAATAAAAACCCCGCTTATAAATAAGCAGGGAATATCGAAACAAAGATAGTAACAAGTAAAGAAAATGGTAAACTCAGTATAGCACAGTATTCTCGGAATCCCTAATTTTTTTGTTATTTATTATTTTTCTGAATAATGATAACTATTTAAGCACTATTTAAAAGATATAAATATAAGAGTTTATTGTTTATGTTTCATTAAATAACAATAGGGTAAATGCAAACTAAAGTTTTTTGTAATTTAATGAAAGCGTTTTATATTGTTGTTAGTGTTTGATATGTTGATTCATTTAGTCGTAAATACCTATAAAAAATCATTATATAAGCGTTTTTACCTGTAGAAAATTTAACTGATTAGTCTGTATAATATGAAAGTATTTTTTATTTTTTTCCCCATATGTAAAAATTCAGTATATAACAAACAGGAAAATACATAAATGAAAAGGTGGAAATAAAAATGACAACTGAAATGACAAGAATCAACAAACACAAAGCAGTAAGAGAAGAAGGATTAAATGGGATTGTGAACAAACTTGAAAAATCTATGAGTGATATCTCTGCTCCAGCTAAAAAAACTGTTTTGGCAAGTACTCTAGCATTCGGAGTTCTTGGCGGAACAGCAATAGCAGCAAGCGCAGCTGAAACTCAACCAAGTAACGTTAATTCAACTACTAACGCAGTATATGAGGTAAAAGCAGGAGATACGTTCTATCATATTGCAATTACACACAATATGAAACCAACGCAATTGGAAGCTTTAAACCCTCAGATTAAAGATAAAGCCAAGCTTACAATAGGTCAAAAAATTAATTTAAGTAAGGCAAGCGTACAGGTAAGTCCTTCTCAAACAACTGTGAAACAAGATGCTAGCAAATCTACATCTGAAACTTATACCGTAAAAGCAGGAGATAATATGTATCGAATTGCTATTAATCACGGTATTAGCTTAAAACATTTACAACTTTTAAATCCACAAGTAACAGGTAATAACATTATGGTGGGACAAGTTTTAAAAGTAAGTGGAACTCCATTTGCTGTTAAAGCTGTTGAGAAGCCTCAGCAAAAACCTGTTCAAACACAACAGGATAGAGAGGTTGAGTGTGAAGTAATTGGTTTAGAAGGTCAAAATCATTTAAAAGTATATGTAGATGGTAATGAGTGGGTATTCTATGCTGGTGGTGACCCTGATATTCAAAAAGAAATAGCTTCTTATAAAGAAGGAGATTTCTTAGATATTAGATTCTTTATGACAGAACATAATCAGTTCCAAATTAAAGATATTGCATACAAAGGTAACCGACAAGTCGATCTTTCAGTAGATTTTGATAGCACGTTTGTGAGCATTGATTCTAATTCTAAAAAAGTAGTTGTTAAGAATAACAATGGAAATGTAGTTTCTTATAAAATTTCTGATTATTTAGCAAGTAGAAATTTATATTTCAATGCAGGTTCTAATGTTCGTTTAGTAGGTGAGAAAACTACGAACGGGGAAATTGTTATTGAAAATATTTCTTTGTAAATCCAAAGAGGAGTTGAGAATTTATTCTCAGCTTCTTTTTTTATTTTAATAGCTTTATTGAATAGCAAACATCGCTATGTCTTATTTATCTTTTTTTGCCACATTAATAAATTAGTGAGTATAAAAAATACAAAGAAAATTAATGGAGGTCATTTTAATGCATATGACAAGAAGCGAATGGAAAAAAAGAAAAGTAGTTTTAAAAAGAAAAAATTCTGTAAAGAAATACGGAAAGGTAGCGGCTTTTGGAACAGTAGCGGTAATTTTTCTTGGAGGAGTAGGTTATTATTCCACTATATTCAAAGACCAACCTGTTGCTGCTCAGAATGAAATTGAAATTGCTAGTAATCATAAAGAAATATCAAAACTCACTAAGAACACTTTTGATGAGCAAGACAATACTGCCGAAAAACAAAGTTCATATCGTACTAATGAACTAACTAAAGTGATTTCTAAAGGTAGTGGAATGCTTTCGAAGATAGAAAAAGCTAAAAATGAAGTTATAGAAAGAAAGAGCGTAAACACTAATTTACCTTCTTCAAATTCTGTTATATTTAGCAAACAACTAATGACGGAAAACCATTTATCGGTAGTTAGTAAAAAAACGTCATTTACAACTAATTCTAGCGGTATGACTACACCTGTAAAGGTAGGAAATACGCTTCTATCAAATAATTTAAGTAGTTCTTTAAATACTAGTGAACAAGCAGAATTTGTAACAAAAACACCTAAGAAGGAAGAGGAGTTATTAAAAATGAATTCAGATTACAAGGCTAATGAAGAGACAAATGATCTTAAAACAATGGAAGGCGCAAAAGATATTGAAGCTTCCAAAGTACAGGATAACAATCTTAATAAAATGGAAACAGTGGCTGTAAATGAAGACATTTTAGAAACTGCAGGCACTTTCACGGGACGTTTTGGTGATAACACAATTATTCTTGATATGGATGGAGAAGAAGGTTCTTTTTATACAAATGAAAGTAATATGAAAGATAAATTAAAAAAATATAATGTCGGTTCATATTTAGATGTCCGTTATTCAAAGGATACCAATAATTACAACCGAATTAATGATGTTTTTCTAATTCATAATGGTGCTACAAACAATTCAAGAGAATTTGAAGCTTTGTATGTTGGGAAACATCAAAATATTGTTTCTTTAAAAGAGGCTGAATCTCAACCTAAAGAATATGAGATGTCGAACTACTTCGCAAAAGAAAATAAAGACTTTTTACCAGGTTCACAGGTTTGGATTGTAGGAGCTAATGATGAAACAGGTTTTAAGGTTGAAAACATTAGTGTTTTAGAAAATCCAAAGCCTAAAACAATGTTGCTTACATCTAGACCAGCAACAGCTGCCAAGAAAGAGGAAAAAACTTCGGTTAAACCGGCAGAAGTTCAGCCTTCTAAAGCAGATCTTGTTAAAGAAAATTTAAAAGAGGTTCAACCAAAGGTTAAACCTAAACAGAAAGAAGTTGTTCAAAATACTGTAGATAATATGATAGATACAACTACTACAGTAGAGCAACAGTCAAAAAATAACGTTGATTCTACGGTGGAAACAACGAAGGTGACACCAGTTTCCACTAATGAAGAGGCACCAGTAGAGCTTTCAGTAAATCCAGAACAAACAGCTAATACTGTGGAAGCTGATGAGAAAAATGAAACAACTAATTCTTTGGAAGAAAAGACAACTAATAACTTAGTTAATCAACCAAAAGAAGAGAAAACTACTGATTCTTTGGAAGAAGAGACGGCTAATAACTTAGCTGTTCAACCAGAAGAAGAAAAAACAAACTAAATGTAAAAGTCGAGATAAAAAAATCTCGACTTTTTTTTGCTGTCTCTAAAACAATTATTGTTATTTAGAGGTTTTAAATTTGAAACAGTTAAGTAAAACAATAATGTTCCGAAGGAATATAATAGTAGTTATTTTTTTAGGTGGTGTTAACTTATATAATGAGTGATCGAATTTATGAACTTAGTAAAAGAATACGCAGTATTGAAGAAGAACTGATTAAAGTAAAAAGAGAATTAAGAAAAACAAGAGTAAAAGATGAAACTGTGGATGCTAGAAAGAAGGCACATACATCAAATGAAGTTGTTAAACCTCAGCGTTCTCCTAAAGAAAAAGATAAAAAAGGTCTAGAACAAATAGTGGGAGAATGGCTCCCGAAAGTTTTTATATTTGTATTTATATTAGGGGTAATTTGGGCATTTATGGCCGCTAGTGAGAGAGGTTGGATAAATCCAGCTGTAAGGGTAGCTACAGGATTTTTATTATCCGGTATTTTGTACTGGCTCGGAAGCCGCCAATACAAAAAAGTTAAAAATAATTTAAGCATTGCGCTTATGGGTGGAGGAATAGTGGTTTATATTGTCTCGGTATTTGCGGGCAATGTACTATATGATCTAATACCGTATGTCGTTACAATGTTTCTATTAGCATTAGGGGTTGCTGGTGGTGTGTGGGCATCTAGGGAATATAAAGCTCAAAGCTTGTTGGCTATTGTAGGAATAGGGGCGTACTTCTATCCATTCTTATTTGCTGGAAAGCATAGCGACGAAAATATGTTTTACATTTATCAGATGCTTGTATTTATTGGTTTAGCATTGGAGTCCCTAAAGAGAAAGTTTGTTGCAGTTTGGAGTATAGCAGTTTACTCGTTGTTATTTACAGTGCTTCTATTCCTAACCATAGGCGATGATAAATTGAGTATATTAACTTTGCTAGTAATTTTAGCACAACAAATCTTTATTATTAGTTGCACCTTTAGAACGGGAAGTTTATTAAGAAAAGGGGTTTATATACCTGCTATTACAGCGGGAGCGTTCTCTATTTTCTTGGTAGGTAATTGTTTATATGAATCGCATAGTTTAGCTATGTATATATTCTTATTAGCAATGACGGCCATTTACCTACTTTTAAGCGCCATAAAAAGAAAGGTACACTTAGAACTTAAAAATATATTTTTTGTCTTTTCAATGTTTTACCTCTTGATGCTTGTTATTGAGTTAGTTAGTAAAGGGTCTATAATAGCAATTGTTTTAACGTTACAAGCATCTGTAATGTATTATGCTTCTCAGAAGAGAAAAAGCTTAATAGGTACTATTGCAAGCTTTTTAATACTGTTCTCTGTTATTTTGGGTTTATTTGTTGTTCATTCAGAGCATTTATCTTTAGAATTAATCATTGCTTGGATACTAAACATCAGCTTTTTCTTAGTAATATACGCAAGGAAAGAGAAAACAGTAACGCTACCTAAACAATTAATTAACGTTGTATCTCCCTATATTGCTTCGTTGCTGTTATTAGTGTTTTTGAGTAAGTGCTCAGGGTATATAACTATTAGTAAAAACTACGTGATTACTAATACAGGCTTATCAGTGTCTTGGATAGTCTTTGTGACATTAATGTATGGAGCATATAGTTACTTTAAAGAAGGTGTTTGGAAATCTATAGGGCTTGTACTATTAATTGTGACATTAGCAAAAGCCACTTTAATAGATTTAGTTATTTTTGATATAGCGTGGAGAGCAATGTTATTTATTGTTCTTGGTATAGTTGGACTGTTTATTTCAAAAGTTTTCTACAATAAAAAAGGCAAATAGGTTATTACCTGTTTGTCTTTTTCTATAAATGTTGTTAAGTTAAAAATATAGCAGTTGCCCAAAAACATCCATATCTGTTATAAATAGTTTAAAAGGGGCTGGGAGTAATGGAAAACAAAAATAGGTCTGATAAGCACTCTAGCAAGAAGAAGATTAAAAATGTTGTTAAGGTAAACTTTAATAGAGAAAAGAATATTGACGCTACTGGAACAAGAAAGCTAAGGACAATAAAAAATGATAATGATATTGTTCCAAGAAAGGCTAACAAACTATATAGTCTAATTAAACGTGACAAAAACTTGCCAACAATTAAAACAGATAAACAATTTGCCGCTTTCATAAAAGACATATGCAAGGGAAAGAAAATAACTGAAAATATAGCTGAAGTAGTTGGAACTATGACGAGCTTTAACAGTTTTGCTCAATCGTACCTTAAAACAATAGAAACAACAGTTAGTACTAGTAGTAAGGTGGATATTGAAACAATAGAAAGTTATAAAGAAATAAGCAAAGGTTTGTTAAAACACTTAACTGAAAATGCAAAAGTTTTAACTGTTGAAGAGCGAGTGTCTATTACTCAACAATTAGCAGAAATAACAAATAACATAGCGACAGTAAATGCAAAGAATAAGAAAACTACAGAAATAGCTTTAAAGGTTGCTGAGAAAGCATTATTAGTTGCAGGTGCAGCATTACTACTTTTTATCCAAAATCAAATGAGTAATGACAAAGATAATAATACAATTGATATGGACGATCACAGCTAAAAGAGAAGCTAAGATGCAAACATCTTAGCTTCTCTTTTTACCCTTCTTTGCGTCAAAAATCATTTTGTACATATCAGCAAAAGTTTTTTCGTGACCAGCCTCTTTTGGGGAGTAAAATTGTGTCCCTACTAGCTCGTTTGGGAGGTACTGCTGGTCAACCCAAGCGCCAATTCTAGATGCTGGGTAATCGTGAGCATACTTATATCCTTCAATATTAAGCCTACTAGCTCCAGCGTAATGATTATCTTTAAGGTGGTTAGGAGGTTCATAAGAATGCCCGTGTTTAATTAGTGTTATAGCTACATCTAAAGCTTTATAAGAAGCATTAGTTTTAGGGGATAGGCATAACTCTATAACGACCTTAGCAAGCGGTATGCGTGCCTCTGGAAGTCCTACTCTTTCTGATATCTGAACGGCTGTCAAAACGTGAGTAGAAACATTCACATTACCAAGCCCTATATCTTCATCGGCAATTACGAGTAATCTTCTATGAATGTTTTGTAAATCTCCGTTCTCCAACAATAAAGCTAAATAATATAAACTTGCATCTACGTCACTCCCGCGAATTGATTTCTGAAAAGCCGATAGAAGATTGTATTTTGTTGTCTCACCATTATAGGATAAATGTTTTTTCTCCGTGAATTTTTCGATCATATCTATAGTAAGCAATAATTTATTGTCATTTAGATTGGAAATAACAACTGCTTCCAATGTGTTTAAAGCGGATCGCATATCTCCTGCTGTGGTTTCAGCTAAAAACGTTAGAGCTTCCTCTGAATAATCTATATTAAAGGCTCCTAAACCTTTCGTTTTATCCTCTAAGGCTCTTTTTAATCCAACAACAACATCAGCGGTAGATAAAGACTTTAATTCAAATACGGAACATCTGCTTAATATAGCACTAGGAAGAGAGTGAAAAACGCTATTTGTAGTAGAACCTATTATGATTAGATCACCTGCCTCCATAGCTGGGAGAAGTATTTCAAGAGTAGATTTAGTAAAGCGGTGAATTTCGTCAATAAATAGCAAAGTAGAGGAATCGCTGTTAGTTGCCTCTTTTATTATAGTATCTAAGTCTTTTTTATTCGCCGTAACAGCATTAAGACTTTTATAGGGTATATCTATATTTCCAGCAATGGATTGAGCTATTGTAGTCTTTCCAATTCCGGGAGGGCCAAATAATAAAAGAGAGGTAAGTTGTTTGCTTTCTACCATTTTACGTATAGGTTTATTTGGTCCAAGTAAATGAGTCTGACCAATTACGTCTTCAATTTTCGATGGGCGCATTCGATAGGCAAGGGGTCTGATTTTAGTCAATATAATCACTCCAGTACATTTAAAATAATTTTAATTATTATAGTTTGAAAAGGTGATTTAACGGCAATTTGTCGCAAATAGAAATTGAGAGATTCAAAGGTAGTAAGAACAGAGGATTCATTATTAAATTTTAAACATTAAAATCCTAGAGGAAAGATTGAGGGGTGAAAGAAAGAAAAGTTAGAAAGGGGGAGTGAGTGTGAATTACATTATGACTCCGCAGATAATAAACTTTCTTATTGTGACTGTAGTGTGCATTTTTATTTACTCAGGTATAAACAGACATATTGAATCTATAAGTAGGAAACTTAATGAAGACAACAAAAGCTTTATTGAAGGGAAATTAAAGGCATTAAACCAGTTAGTTGTATTTACTACTTACTTTTTTTACATATTGGATTTCTTTATTGACATAAAAATGTGTGCGGCTATTTTGACTTTATTGGCTATTGCTACTCTAATTGCTTTTAAAAATCAAATAACCTCGCAAATAACAGGATACTTTAGGATTATAAATAATGTCATAGAGGTTAATGAAGAGGTTGTTTTAAATGATCGTTATAAGGGATTAGTAAAGAACGTCTCTTTAAGTTCCGTAGAGGTTATAGGGGAAGACGATAAAGTATTAATCTTTCCACACCTTAAAATAGATTCAATACAAAAGTTATCGAAGGAATATAGAAACGTTAATGTCAGTATTGTGCTTAGTTATAGAGAAGATCCAGAAAAAATAGAAGATGTTTTAATTAAATTAACGGAGAAATTAAATGAAAAATTTAAGGATTATTTATTTCAGAATCCAGAGGGAACAGAAACAGCCACTTTTGTTTATAAAGGGATAACTAAACTAAATGCGGATTATCAGGGAATTAAATATTCTATTTCAGGAAAAGTTAAATCTTCTGGAGTTAAAGAGCTACAAAGAAAGCTGAATAGAGAAGTAGCTATATGTTGCCACAAGAACAACTTAAATTATCCAGAAGTAAACATATTAAGTAATAAAAGTGTTAAATAAGCTTAAACGGGTTTTTCCCGTTTTTTTTAATTTATATAGAAATTCGAGGTAGAATTTAAAAAATGAAAGAGGGTTAAGGAAAATGAATGTGGCTGATATTTTAAATAATTATTTAAATAATACGAAGGAAGCGGGTATATATATTGATTCGATAACTCTAAATGAGTTACCGTATTATTCTATGGAGGAAAGAGAAATAGATAAGGTAAGTAAAGTAGAACTCTTCGATGGAATTAATAAAGATATTATCTTTATGACAGGGGAAGACAAGGTATTAGAATTTTTTGAAGGGGTATTTACAGATGCGGAATTAATAAATCACTTTAATATTAATTTTAGATGGTATGTTGATTTAACCAAGCAGGGAGATGTGGAATTAAACGATGATGCTGATGTGAAAAATCTTAGCCCAGATTTGATTCGATTAGCTTTAATTCAATTAGTAGGAGAAGAAGAATTAGAAGAAGTTGTTTCTTTTTATTCGTCAATTGAATTTTCAGTTTTAAAAGCACTACAAGATCGACTGAAATTCGAGTTAGAAAGTAGACTGACAGAGCATTTTAAACCCTTAGCAGAACGTTCAGTGGAACTATATGAGGAGTTTGAACTTGCTATGGCACAGTAAAGATTTAAGAATATATTGAACAAAAGCTATCTAAATAATATTAGATAGCTTTTAACTTGAAAAAACTTTATTCATTTCGTATATGCGTTCATACTGCTCAATTAATTGCTCAAAATCTTTAATAAGTGATTTGCATAGTCTTTCATTTAAGGTGTCGGTTTGGATTTCGATAGTAATAATAGCGTCATAAGTAGCGTGATCATTAATATAATCGCTCGTTACAGCGTGGAGTAGAACTCCATTATATTTTTCTATAGAGTTAATAATATTGTTCATAACATATTTTTTATCAATGAAACTAGGGGTAAACCAATGTAACGTAAATACTGGGAAGGAATAAAAATTAGGATCTAAGAAGTAATTCAAATAGTCTTTATGACTATGGTTAGCGTAAAAGTAATCTTTTAATAAAGAGCCATATTTAGACATAGATGCAGTACCCGCTTTCTTTGAGTTTCCACAGTATCATTTATGAATGAAAAACATAACTCCTTCCTATAGTGCTTTACTTCTAAGGGATTAGTAGAACAAACAGAAAAGAGACTTCTAAGAAGTCTCTTTTAACATTTCTTGAATATGTATTATAAGCGTTTTGCGCCAATAAATTTAGGTTTCCAGTATGTATTGCTTGTGCTTGTAGTAGAAACGCCTTTAGAAGTTGCTGCGTGAATCATTTGACCTTTGCCTAAGTAGATTGCTGCGTGTGTAGGTTTTGAAGCCTTGTTAGGGCCAAAGAACATAATATCCCCAGGTGCTAAGGTAGACATACCGTTTACTTTTTTACCAGATAATTTGTACATATCAGCTGCAGTTCTAGGAAGTGTTTTACCCGCTTTGCCGTAACTGTATTTAATTAGACCTGAACAATCAAAACCTTTTGGAGTGATACCGCCCCATTTATATTTAACTCCCATATTTGCTTTTGCTACAGAAATTGCTTTTGTATGATATGAAGCTGCTTGACTCATAGATGGTGCTGCGCTACCCACAACAGCAACTACAGCAAGCGCCGCAATGATTTTTTTGAATTTATTTTTAAACATAAATGTTACCTCCGAATTATTATATGAAAATTATATACAGCAGAGGGAAGAGTAGTCATCACGAACTGTTTACAGTTATATTACAAATAGCTAAAATAGTGTAATGTAACTGGAACTTATACCTACTTAATCCACTTTAAAGAAATATAAAGATAAATTATGTATATATGGAAAGTTGTGTTGCATACTATAACCCTTCTATAAGTACCAAGGGTATTTATTTTGTGTCTTTTTTAAAAAGTAGTTTTTATCATATCGCCCCAAATTGAAAATGTAATTAAACCCATTTCTTATATGACTTTTTTATGTTTTTTCTATTTTTTCGATGTTTTATTGGTATATTGTTTAAAACATTTAATGGAGGTTTTATAAAGATGGAAAACAAATCTTTAGCTAAATTTATGGAGAAACATAATAAATCTTTATCGAAATTTATGGAGAAACACAAGGTGGAATTTGGACATAGTGGTATAGAAGAAAAGTACCCTTGGGTGAGCCTCAAAGTGACGACACGTACGGGTGAAATAGATCATTACAAAATTTCATATAGAGAGAGAGAAGATACTTTGCTTGCAAATGTATTTTTCGCTGAGCAACCATATATTCATATCTACAAAGCTTTACTTGCTTTCCCGCTTTTATTATTAAAAAATAAGGCAGAACTTAAAGGTAAACAACTTAAAATTGCTTCCTCAAGAAACACTGTGGAGTTGCTTAGTGCCTTTATTGTAGATAATTATTCAGCACCTATGGTTCAGGAAACAACTCTTAATGAAGATAATGTTTACGAATGGTTAGAAATCCTCTGTACTGTCTCAGAGCATCCTGCGGTTCAAAAAGTAATTCAAGTTACTCCTAATTTATTATTTAAAACGATTGCAGGAGAAACTTTTGAAATCAAATGGCACGACAGCCGAATACATAGCTGTTATAAATTTAGAGAATTTCGTGATGGTGCACAGCTTAAAGACGTTACTATAGAATTTCTTAAAACCTTTTTAGATCAATTGTTAACTCAGGAAACGGTTGTTTCTAAAACAATTAAAAAGCTTACTAGTTCAAATGATGAGACATATTCTGAATTTGAAGTTCGAGCTTTATTAAGTGCAGTAAAAAGCGGTTTGGATCTTTCGAGTCTAGATGAAATGGATCCTCTTGTTTCAAGTGATATGCACTTTACGCACGGTGATGATATCTATTATGCTGAAAAAAGCTTTAGTTATGTCAGTGCTTTAAAAAGTTCATAAGTAACACAAAAAAATAAAAATTAAAAAAGCTATTCAAAAGAATAGCTTTTTTGTTGATTTCGCGAAAAAAGTGAATATAAAGAGTTCAGGCATAGATATAGAGAGCCGATTTTTACTTCTTGCAAGGGGATTACCCTTGTTTTTTTATCCAAAAATACTCGTTAGTTCGTAAGTGCTGAGAAGTTGATTTATGAGAATAGGTAACTCTTTAACAAAAGAATCAGTAGATGGTGTTGTAGGGATAAACCAATAACCATCCTCTAAAAAAATTACCTTTAGAGATCTTTCGTTCATAAAGTAGTCCCTAATAATAATACTTGAGTTTCTCTTATCATACGAAACACCAATAGTGTATTTAGTTCGCTTGGCTAGCTGAGAACCAAGATAGTCCACAAAATTTTGTGCAATATCTTTCTCTAAGTAAGGAATTTTTAATTTACCGGAGTGGGTAAATCCATATGTTTTAAGGATGTCGAAAAAGTTCTCTACACATTCTAACGGCTTAGACCTAATTGAAAAATAGGACTGTTGAGTATGGGGGTTGATAAACCATTTCTCTTCAAAACAAGAGTCTGAGTTATAGAAAGCGGGTTTAATTACAAAATCGTTTGATACAACGTCTATTTTTGTGGGAAAATAATTACTTTTGTGATAAAAGAAGTGCTGTTCATCAGCGAGGGGGGATTGAAGCCGATTTTTAACAAACCTGTTAAAGGAATGATATCCGGCTTCTGTTACGGAAAGTTTCACGTACTGACACCTACTTGTTTAATTTATTTTATTTTTTAATTAAATTAAAAACAAGAAAAGAAAAAAGGAACGTTTTTTCCAATACTTAAATTTAGTTATAGAGAAACTAAATTGAGGAGGAATGAATGTTGTTAAAAAAGAGATACCTACTTGTAGGTGCAGCGGTGCCGCTATTAATACTTAATGGTTGTTCTATTGGAGATAGCACAGAAAAAAGAGATATCCCTGTCGAAAAGATTGATATGTCTCGTTATGCTAGTAAGACTGCTGAGGGCATCTTCGATGGAGTGTTAAACACTAAATTTGTTGATATAAAAATAAATGGAGAAGTCAAGATATTTACTGTGAGCGATAAAGCGCTTAAACAATTGGATGATTTAAACGAAGGCGATCAAATTCAATTCGTTTATTCTTTAAATGAAAAGACTATTCAAAATGAACTTCAAAGTGTTATACAGGTTAATGGACAAGAAGTTGAAACAGTCACTGAAGAACAAAAACCTGTGAAGGACAATCTAGATGTGAAGAAAAAAGTGCAGAAAGAAAATGAAATTGAAATGGAAGTTGAATATCCGAAAACAACAAAAATAGTTGGAGCTGTAAAAAGCGACTTTATTAAAGGAAAGTTTAATGTAATTGATACATATGAATGGAATGATCAAACTCTAAATAAGGATGAAACGGAAGTTCGTTTCCATACAGTAGTAGATACCATAGAAGATGATATACAAAAAGAAAGATGGCGTGCTGCTGATATCCTAAAAGAAGTAGGAGAACTTCACGAGAAAAAAGAAAGCAATCGTGATGGAGTAAAGTTTATTTTCTATGCTGAGAATGATAATGAATATAAAGAAATAATGGTTGTGAAAAATAAATACGGCTATTTACGAGTTGAAACGGATACTCCATATGGTGAAAAAGAAGATACAATCGCTGAAGTAACAGCAATGTTAAACAGTATAGAATAAGGTGCTTAAATTGCACCTTATTTTTGTTTTTGAAAAGAAATTACAAACTGACGGATAAAGTATGAACAGATGGGAGGGGGAATATGGGTAAAAAAACTTTTTACATTATACTAGCTATAATTATCTTGCTAACTATAGGAGCTATTTATAATCATTTTTCTTTCACACATATTGCGCCTGGTTTAAAGGATGATGTACCGAAATTTTTCGTATAATAATTTCATTCATTTAGCGGAGAAGAAAATTCATTTTCTCTCCTTTTTCGTTTAAAAGCAAACTAAAATATAGGCGGTAGGCAGTAATAAACAGGGATTTTACTTTTTTACGGAATACAAACAACCATTAAGACTAGAACTTTTTGTTAAAAAGTATATAATGGAAGGCATAAAGAGTATTAGACAACGTTAAATTTTTTAACTAGTAGTGATGATTTGTCTTATAGGACGTTTTATAAAATACAAAATTAAATAGTTTATTACTACCCTAAACATAACGGAGAGGATGTTAATAATGGCAAGACCTAAAAAACAAGAATTAGATCCTAAAAAAGTTAAAGAATTAGAAAAGTTGGTTGCTGAAGAGAATAAATGGTTAACACAATATCAAAACGGTAGCGTTCATTTTAAACCAGAATCCGATGAAGAATTATTAGTGCTTTTAAAAAATATTGAAGCAAAAATGTCTGATGACGTTAAAAGAAGAATAGAAGTATATTAAAGATTAAAAAGCCTTTAGATAACTAAAGGCTTTTTATTTATGCTATGCAACTTTTGTGGTAACCATTGGAAAACGTGCTCCAAAGGTACGAATAGCGGTTTTTTCACCAGTTTGTATATTTTTTACAACAATGCAATATTTATGTTTTTTAATAAAATTATAGACATCATCGTTAAACCATTTAACTTGAATGAAACATATATATTCTTCATTAGACATTTCAATGAGAGGGACAGTCAATTTTCGGTTTTTATACAATGTTTTTTTGTTAATATCTTTGTTAAACTCTCCACTCCAAGCTTTTCTGTTCATAATAATTCCTCCTTTTTTATATAATCTTTCTCTATAAGAAGTGTAAGTCAAAAAAAATTAAAAAGTGAAAAAGCACTGATTTTATTTATAACTTTTTGTTTTTTTCTCCATTTTTAAACCAAGCGAGTAAAATGAGAAAAATCGTCATAAAAAGGAGAGGGAACTCTATGGAAAGTATAAACGTTAATGAAGTGTATGTTGATGATGCAACTATAAATAATGCAATCCTTGGAATGTTAGATGCCAATATGGTTTATGGAGAAAATTTAAATATTAATAAAGCAGATGTCAATGAAGCGTATGTTGATGACGTAGAAATTGATGACCTAGAAATAGAAGGTCTCAGTAATGTGGAGATAGACATCAAGGACACACCTACTGAGAGTTTAAATATTAGGCATTTAGATTTTGATAAACTTGTCGAACAGTGGTCCGACTTAGTATGGAGTAAAGCGAGAGAAATTAAAACAACTAAAGGAACTACATATAGGCTAGATGAGCTATATAATTTTGGTTTGTATGGTTTGTGGATGGCACAAGTAAAATACGATGAAAGCAAGAAGACAAAATTTATGACATATGCCTATTGGAATATATACTATTATATTTCGAATGAAGTTAAGAGGGAAAAGGAGCGCCAATCAGGGCTTAATCGATGTCAGTATGACAAGAAAGAAAAAGTAAGAGAAGCTCTTACTAATAAACTAGAAAATGGTTGGACTTTACAACAGACAAAAATAGAAAGCGGATTGACAAAGGAAGAATGGGATGAAGCAATCTACTTTTTGAAATGTAGCAAAAGAAAGTCGCTATATCAACCAATTGAGTCCAAAACACAAAAGTCAAAGAAAGAGCTGATGCAGTTTATCCAAGGTGATAACAGTCCTGAACAGAAGCTTTTTAATATTACTGAGTTAATTTCTCTAAGTCTTAATGAGACAGAGAAAGAAATTTTTAAACATCTTTACGTCTTAAAATATACACAGAAAGAAACATACACAAAGTTTAATCTTAAAAAGAGTACATTTGAGTATAGAAAAAAGAAACTAATTGATAAAATCAAAAAAATACTTATAAATGAACAAATCCCCGCAACTTAATGTCGCAGGGATCTTTTTTTAAATTATTTGGTTACAAGCTGAGAGTAAAGTTTTTTCGTTTTATGGTTAGCAACCGCTAAATCAATTAATTGAGTGATTAAGTCTTTGTATTCAATGCCGATGTCCCCGAATAACATAGGATACATACTGTATTTAGTAAAGCCTGGTAAAGTGTTAATTTCATTAACCATAATACGATTTGTTTCCTCAGAATAGAAGAAATCAATACGAGATAAACCTTTTACGTTAATGACTTTTGCTACTTTTTCGGCATACATACGAATTTCCGCTTCTACTTCCGAAGGAAGTGATGTAGGAATAAGCATTTTATTACCTTCGGTAGAAACATATTTTGCATCATAGTCATAAAAGTCTGCTGAAGTTTCAATTTCACCAATTGATGATAATGTGTAAGGGCCATTTCCTAATACGCCGATCTCCACTTCGCGAGCTTTAATGAATTCTTCAACAACAACTTTATTATCGTGATTAAATGCAACTTCTAAAGCGTATACTAGCTCTGCGCGATTAGTGGCCTTATTAATACCTACACTTGATCCAAGGTTCGCTGGTTTAATAAAACAAGGATATCCTAGCTGTGTTTCGATATCTGTTAAAATGCTATCTTTAGATACAGCGTAGTCGTTTTCGTAGAAATATTGATATTGGCCTTGAGGAATATTATTTGCTACGAAAAGATCTTTTGTAGTTCCTTTATCCATACTAACAGCTGACTCTAATACACCACAACCCACATAGGGAACGTTAATGTAATCTAAGATAGACTGTAGGCGTCCATCTTCCCCGAAAGGACCGTGTGTAATAGGGAACACTACATCTGCAAGTGATTCAAGTTCAAAAGGATTAAAGGTAGTAGGGTGTGTCGCAACTAATTGTGACTCCGTACGTGGTGCTGCTTGAAAGGTTCCTTGTTCAAACCATTTGTTTTCTTTATCAATAAAAATAGGTTTTGCGTCGAATTGAGTGTAATCTATGTTAGATAAAATGTTGAATGCGCTTTTAATTGATACTTCGTGTTCACCACTAGCACCACCGTAAAGTACTGCAACTGTGCGTTTCATTATAACCACTCCTAATTACTTATCTAATTTAAATGTAATACAGTTTGTGCGATTTCTATAGGCATCTCTTAATTGGAAGTCTAATTCTTTAGGATATAAGTATTCAGCATATCCGCATTCGTTACAAATAGTAGCGGGTATGTTTTTTACTAGGATTTCAAAGTTAAACATCTTATGAGTATGTTCAATTTTAATTTCTTCTGTGCTTCCGTTGTGGTTACATTTTGGGCAAATGTTCATTTTTATCACTCCTTAAAAAATACATTTCATTTAACAAGATTTTTAAACGTATTTTCAAGAGGGGAGTGTTATTTTTTAAAAAAATATGAATATTTTTTTGCTGTAACCACTTATAGTTCTTTCTTGAAGAATTTCGTAGCCAGTAAAAATATATTGAATCAATAAGATTTTCCTCAGTGCGATAGATCCCTACATAACCATTATGATTATTCACAAAAGATTCAATCTGATTTTTCATTGATAATGTTAAACTAATTTTTAAATTAGTTGAAATGTCAATTGCATTCCTCAAAGTAAATCTCCTTTAAGATATAGCATTATAAAAAGGAGGGATAAACCACTCCTTCGAATCCGCTACTCTCGTGGCGTACTATTGCTTCCGGCGCAAAACCGGCAATCCCCCTTCGCCCAAAGGTTATAATCGTTAGGATTTTACAGTATGAAACATTTTTAAATATAATTGTTTTGCTCTGTTTTCTATATTAAGTGCAGCGTTGTAATCTCGATCAATTTCATTTGAACATCGTGTGCACTTATATGTTCTTATATGTACAGGCATCCATCTTTTATTTCCGCACTTAGAACAAAGTTGACTAGACGGATAAAAGCGTTCAACAAGAATTAAATGTTTACCTTTTTCCTCACACTTGTACCTCAGCATATCAGCAAATTCTCCCCAACTAACATCGGACAAACTATTTCGAAGATGTTTTTTCTTTTGTAAGTCCTGGATATTAATGTTCTCTATGCCTATAACATCGTATGTATTGGTAAGGTAGTGAGTCAATTTGTGTAGAAAATCAATTCTTTGTCTATGGAGCTTTGAGTACAACTGATTAATTTTTTCTTTTTGTTTTATCCAACTATTAGAGCCTTGCTGTTTTGTAGACAACTTATGTTGCTCGATATATATTTTTTCTTTCATTTGCTCATAAAACCTTGGATTTTTTACAGATTTTCCATTTGAAAGGGATGCAAAGGCTTTTAAGCCGACATCTACACCTATCGTTTTTAAATCAGAAGTATTCTTTTGTGCTGGTTTTTTAGAGACTAGAAAATTAATATACCATTTATTGTTTTTGTTATAAAGTTCAACTTTGTGAATTTTGGATGGTAGTTTCCTGAAATGTGATAAGCGAATGTTCTTGCAAAAGGGGAGTGACACTTCGTTTTTGAAGGGATTATAAGAAAATTGTTTGAAGGAAAGAGGGAATGAAGCTTCAAGATAGCCGGACTCTTTTTGAAGATTATTCAATATTTGTGGAAAGATTAATTCGGTAAATAGAGGCGTAAATGAGTGTTTTTCAAACATAGGGCTTGTTAATGAACGAAGTTGAGTTGTTGATATACGGTTATCAGAAGCTAAGTGAGAAGATAGGAGAGTGTAAGTCTTATTAATATGTTTCAGTAAGTTGTTAAAGATAATTTCTTGCTTATTATTTAGTTTCAATAAAAATTTATAACTTCTAAAAAGCATCTATCAGGCACCTTTCTTAATTATTAACATTTTTTTAATCCAAAAGACAATTTAAATGGTAAGATATGTAAAATATTTAAGGGTGGAGTTGTTTTATAATGCTTAGAAAGCAAGGTAAAATTCAGAAAAGTGATCATTATGAGAAGTTCAATATTAAAATTCCAATGGTGATGGATGAAGGAGATGAAAGAATTGAATTCTTACATATACCAGAGTATGAGTTAATTGTTGAGTCGGTTGTAAAACCTTTAGAGGAAGAGGTCTCAATTTCTTTGAGGAACTATTTTGAAGTGAATAAATTCCCTTTCACTGATCAAGAGAAAGAGGATATTTGGAATCACATAAAGTTTCTTGTTTGTAGCGAAATGCGCGATTATAATCGGGTATTCAAATAAAATAATTAGGATTAACTTCTTTAACTCCTAAAGAGAATATTATTTCATATATTACGTTTATACATTTTAGCCTATATAAGATTTTTCTTAATAGGCTTTTGTTTTTCTGTAATCACCTTTTTAAATTTTTAAGTTCACAATTTCTTTAAAATACTTTTCAATTTTTTTCTTTGTTCCCTCTATATCGTTTAAAGGTTGGAAAAACCCGCTTAAAATATTAAGCGGGTTTTTATTTAATCAAAAGAATTCTTGAATACCTTGTGCAATTGCTTTTGCAAACTTATCTTGATATGAAGGGCTACCAATTTTAGCTGCGTCAGATTTATTGGTAACGAACCCAGTTTCAATTAGTGTAGCTGGAACCGTACTTCCTCTTAAAACAGCAAAGTTAGCATAGTCCACAGGGCGTTTCTTCATTCCTGTTTCTTCAATAATTTCATCTAAAATTAATGTAGCAAGTTTTTGATCTCCACGACTAGAGTTATACCAGAATGACTCTGCGCCTGATGCAGAAGCAGCACCAGAGTTAGCGTGAATACTAATAAATGCATCTGCTCCCATCTTAGTAGCTAAGTTAGGGCGACAAGATAAATCAGCATTATATCCTGCGTTTGAGCAAGCTGTATCTGAAGTACGTGTCATTACTACCTGTGCACCTTTAGCTTGGAGATAGTCTCTTGTTTTAAGAGCAATCTGTAAGTTAACATCTTCCTCCGCTACAAATCCTTGAGCACCAGCAAATTGTCCACCGTGACCTGGATCAAGAACAATTAATTTCCCTTTTAATTCACCCGTAGACTGAGTTGGTTTTGCCACAGAAGGTTTTGCATCAACTAGATAACTAACATTTGCATAGCCTGTATAGTTCCCATATTGAACTTTACCCCATCCGTTAATAACATCAGATACTTTTACAGAAGCTGTATATGGAATTTTAACTACAATTTTATTTTGTACTCCGCGTCCAGTTCGAAGATTTAAGCCATCAGCGGCATTAACATACTTAGTAACAGCGGAAATAGCAGGAGTTGTAGGTGTTTTTTCTACAGGTTTAGTTGTTGTAGGGGTAGCAACTGGAGTAGAAGTGGTGGATTTGCTTAGGTAACTTGAGTACACATAACCTTTTTTGCCTTGAGCAGTGGTTACGTAAGCCCATTTACCGTTATATGAGTGTACAGTGACGTTGCTTCCTTTTTTAAGGAAATCAACTTCTTTGTAATTTGCACCAGGTCCATTACGTAGAGTTAACCAGTAGGCTGTAACAGTTTGTGTTTCTTCGACATTTGAAGCTTTTGATGTATTAGAGCTGGTTTTTGATAAATAACTAGAATATACATAACCAGTTTTCCCATTTATCGATACTTTTGCCCAATTTCCTGTATAAGAAATTACTTTCACGGTAGTACCTTTTTTCAAATAATCAATAGGTTGATATTTATCTCCAGCGCCATCACGCAGAGTTAACCAGTATGGAGTAACAGAGCGTAATTCGTCACTAACCGTAACTGTTTTTAGATAATAATCTGAAATATAACCTTTTTTACCATTTCCAAACTCTATGTAGTCCCATTTGTTTCCGTCCTTAAGAATATTAACAATCTCACCTTTTTGAAGCCAATCAACAATTTTATAATTTGTTCCTGGACCCGTTCTCACGTTTAGAGAGGGTGATGTAACTTCTTTTTGTGTTTGAGCCTCAACCTGCTGAGTAGTAGATTGAATTAATGCTGCTGAAGGGATGACAAGGGACATCGCCATTAGACTTTGTGTAATTTTTTTCATTAGGTAATCCTCCTAGGTCCTATTTTTTGAGCATCCTATGTTTTGATTGTTAATTCCTCATAAAATAGTTCCTTGAAAAAAATAAAAAAAATTAATTCACATATTTTTAAGTGCGAAAAAATGAAATAGAATGTAAAAAGCTAAAAGGGGGATCACCTATGAAACTGACCAAAAAAGAAGTATGGCAGAAGATTAAACAAAGACCGTTTAAATTCCCGTTAAAAGAAGAAGTATTTTCTTTGATTGAAGAAAACTTTGATAGAGTAGATTTTGTAATAGACCACGTAGGAATTAGAGATTTTTTATTCATTGTTGAAGATACTCCTAATTTATCAGCTTTTACTGCTAATCTTTTTACGACAATAAATGTGGCGTGTGAAAAAGACTACTCTTTTAAAAAGAATCTTGAATTATCTCTTTACAAATACAATAGCGATGCAAGTTCTTCATTAAAAGCAGTAAAAGAGTTATTCGAAGAAACAGAACGAATACTTTATGTGGGTGTTGGATTTAAAGAATCTCAAAAGATAGATGAGGCAAAATTTACAGAAGAAATTTTAAGTGGAAAATATGCTACTCAAGAAGAGGTTTTAAAGGCTTTAAGAAAATTTCCTGATTGGTATACGAGTTATGCCAAGGATCCAAAAGATATTAATTTTATAACTGTTAAAGCAGAGAAATTTATAACAGATGTGTTGAAGCCATTGGAGAAGTCATATATAAAAATTCAGTTAAATGATATTTTGTTAAAAGAACAGCTAACAAAAAACGATAAAGAGTTGTTGAAAACTTTAATTACATATATAAATAATTGATTTTGAAAAAGACTACTTTCTAAATTTAAAGTAGTCTTTTAAATATATTTTTGAAGTGTTTATTAAATATTATTTTTTTGTAATCAGTTACTTAATTCCAAATGTACGTATTGTGCCAAATCCTCTTTATTATCGCTTCCAGATTCAACCCATACTTTATGCGCTTTTTCTACTTTATCTCTATATTGTTTAGTAGCGCCATCTAAACCAAAGGTGGGTTTATTTTCTTCGTCCCAACAAATTAAACAATAATTTTGAGGAACCTTTCGAATTGTATCTGAGTATGGTTGGTAGATTGCTAAATGTCGCATATGAAATCTCTCCTTTAAAAGTTTATTGCTAACATCATAGGTGACAATCATCGGAAAAGTAGAAAAAATAAAAAAAGCTGAAAATATCCTAGAACAGTTCTAGGATATTTTCAGCTTTTGTCACTGGAAAATCATAAAGATAGAGTTTTGTTAAGAAATGCACATACATCTCTTGAGAGGGTCTATCTTCACCTGTTAAGTGACATTCTTTCATAATTCGGTTGTGTATTACTTCAAAGCAAGCTATTAATTCTTCATCATAACTAGTGCCGCTATACTGTTTTAAATCAAATAAAGCTTCGTTTGCTGGGCCACCTTCCTTATAACAGCGCTTAGATAAGTAAGCATCTAAACTATCGGATATTCTTGTTATACGAGCAGATAAAGGGATTTCTTTCCCATACAGGCCAGCTGGATAACCACTACCATCTATATTACAGTGATGGTATTTGGCCGCCTCCACAATTTCAATATCAGCGTTAACCTTTTCTAAAATTTCGGCTCCCCCTTGGGAGTGCTTTTTCATCTCGTTATACATCATCAATGTATAAGAACCTGGATAATTAATAAATTCGTAGCTCATCCCAAGCTTTCCTATGTCGTGAAACAAACCTGATTCAAACATTAATCTCAAATCATTAGGGTCCTCGACTCCAAGTTCTTTAGCAATAGCATAATTAAATGCAGCTGTGTGAAAAGAATACTTAAACGAATCCTTATCGTGTCGTCGCAATAATACTAATACATCTTTTTTGGAGGTGGTCTTTGAAAAGTCTATATAACTATAATCATACAGAAACTTTTTATTCTGATTCAAGAGAATCACCACCTTATAAAACGAAAAACTGTATAAAGATTATAACTTAGTTTTTCATTTTTTAAAGTATTTCGCCCAAAAAATAGTAAGTGTATGTGTGAGGTGATTACGTGAATATAAAAGATGTATTAGAACTTTATAAACAACATATGAAAAATAAAAACCTTGCTGATAGTACATACAATCAATATGTAAAAGAGTTAGGGTATTTTATTAACTTCTTAAGCGATCATCATATAGAGCGGGTTAATGATATTAAAGCTATCCATATAGATATGTTTAATGCGCAGCTCATTAGAGAAGGAAATAAAGCTACTACTCGCTCCAGAAAGAAGTCAATTATAAATAAATACTTTGATTATTGTGTAAAGATGGAGATTATAGAAAAAAATCCATCAAATATTATTGGTAGTATTAAGGTAACAGATGATGACCGTAAGAAAAAAGATATCTTAACAGATAAAGATAAAGAAAAAATATTAAAGAAAATAGAAAAAAAAAGCAAATTCAAATTGAAAAACAAGTGCATAGTACAAGTTCTATTGTACTGCGCTGTCCGTGTTAGTGAGTTATGTGGTTTGAAATGGGAAGATATTGATTTTCAAAACAAAACAATTTCTATTAAGGGGAAGGGTCGTAAAAACAGAAGAGTTCCGCTATTTAAGGAACTTGAAGATGACCTGAAAAAGTTAAGAAACGAACAAGTACCGAAATCGGAATTTGTCTTCACTGCAAAGAACACGGGAAATCCAATGAAGCCTCGAAGTGTCCACGATTTAATAAAGAAATATACAAGCTCCATTAATAAAAATATAGGTCCCCATAGGTTACGAGCTACAGCGGCCACAGACTATTTGCGAGAAGGCGTAAATTTACGTTACATTCAAATGCTATTAGGGCACGAAAGTCTTGCTACTACAATGCTATATATGAATCCGGATGAGCAAGAAATGAATCAAGCATTACAGAGTGCAGCGAAAAATATGCGAAAAAAAGGGAAAAAGAAATAAATTAAAAAATGAACATAGAAGAATATCTATGTAGAGGTGACGTAATTGGCTAGATCATTATATGACAGATTAAATTACTTGGAAGAACTGGAACAGGCTATTCGTGATACTGTAGAAGAAATTAAAACAGAAGCTA
>Ga0209463_1000238_pt1 | contig 50060 bp, 57 predicted proteins | sample AgamicMgSfrz_FD_187169 | JGI IMG/M metagenome (GOLD analysis project Ga0209463, IMG submission 187169) | Agave microbial communities from Guanajuato, Mexico - Mg.Sf.rz (SPAdes) (version 2) | ecosystem: Host-associated > Plants > Phyllosphere > Phylloplane/Leaf | place: Guanajuato, Mexico...
ATAGTAATTTTAAACATACATGTCATTTACTTCTTAACAATTCCTACTAATTGAGGAAAGTGAAATAAAAAATGAAAAAAGCCCGAAATTTCTTTCGGGTAAAATATATTTTAAGAGGGGAAACTCTTAACCTGCTTATAGAATAACGAATAATTATGAACAAATAATGAACAAAAGATTAAAAAATAAAAAACTATTTAATCTCGAGCGCAATATCTTTATAAGAAAAAGCATAAAAGTCAAATAATCCTTTATCCGTTAATTTTAAAGTTGGGATTACAGTTAATGATAAGAAGGATAATGTTAAAAATGGATTAAAAGTATCATATCCTTGTAGAATATTGACTTTATGATTTAAGTTTTTTAACTGCTCATACAATGTTAAATAGTCTTGATCAGAAATTAACCCGGCTATTGGTAAAGGCAATGTAGCGACTACTATTCCTTCTGATACAACCACAATTCCTCCATCTATATCTTGTAACGTATTAATGGCCAACAATAAATCAGCGTCATTTGTTCCTACTGCAACGATATTATGCGAATCGTGAGAAATAGTAGTAGCAACTGCACCTTTTTTAAAACCGAATCCTTTTACAATCGCTTTTCCGACATTTCCAGTTTGGTGATGTCTTTCCACTACTACTAGTTTTAATTGATCTTTTTCTATAGATGGTTGAAAATACCCATTTTGCCTGTTTACTTTTTCAATGACTTCCTTTGTAACAATACTATTGGGAATAATTTCAATGATATGGCATGTGTTAGAAGCTAAAGGAAGCTTTAAATGTGCTAAAGATACTTCTGCACAATTGATGGAAGGCAACTCAGCATCTAAATAAGGATGTTTAACAAATTTCTCATCTGTTAACTTCCCATTTTCTACTACACATTGACCATTTTTAAAAACAGATTGAATGGTTAATTTCTCGAGATCATCTACAAGCAGAAAATCAGCTTGATAGCCTGGAGATACCGCTCCAATCGACTCTAGTTGATAACATTCAGCAGTATTAATTGTGGCCATCTGAATAGCTGTAATCGGATCTAATCCTTCTTCTATTGCTAAGCGTATACTGTGATCGACACTGCCCTCGTCCACCAAGTCATCTACAAGTTTATCATCTGTTACAAATAAACATCTGCGTGAATTTCTCATCGTTACAGCAGGTAGTAAAGCCTTCAAATCTCTCGCAACAGTACCTTCTCTAATCATCAGATACATTCCTAAATCTAACCGATCCTTTGCTTCTTGTAATGTTGTCGCTTCATGGTCATTCCGGATGTCAGCCGCACTATAAACATTTAATTTCTCTCTTTCAATTCCTGCAGCATGACCATCCATTAAACGATTATGTTTTTTTGTCAGGACTAGTTTATCAATCATATCTGTCTGTGTGTCAAAAACAGAGGGGAAATCCATAACCTCTGCTAAGCCTAGTACTCTTTCATGGGAATAAAAAGGCGCTAAATCCTTAGCATATAATGTTGCACCATTTGAGTCCTCTGGTACAGCAGGAACACAAGATGGCAACATTACATGAATATCTAATGGAAGCTCTTCAGATTTATCTAACATATACTGAATTCCAGCCGCCCCCGCAACATTTGCAATTTCATGTGGATCTGTGATAACAGTTGTAACACCATGCAATAGTAAGATTTTCGCAAATTCCTGAGGGGTAAGCATACTGCTTTCTATATGTACATGTCCATCAATAAGACCAGGAACAATATACTTTCCTTGACCATCAATTATTTGTTTTCCTTTATAGCGCCCAATACCAGCTATTGTATCATCAGCAATTGCTACGTCCCCTTCCATTATTTCGCCTGTAAATACATTAACAATTTTAGCGTTGGTAATCACTATATCGGCAATTTCTTTTTTGGCAGAAATTCTAATTCTTTTTTCCAATTGATCCCTCAAGTATACGTACCTCCTTATTTTTCTAAATATTCAAACTTTATAAAATGATATAATCATTCCTAAAAAATATAGAAGGTTACATCCTATAAAGAAAACTTCCATCAGTTTGGTTTTTCTCATTTCCCACTGATAGTTAGTTGCACTTATCGCACCTTTACGGGAGAGTTTTAACACCTAGCTTCTGCGATTTTTCACAACTTAAGCTGTAGCTTACTGTCCACTAAGAGTGGGTAAATTATTTCATATCTACACCATTAAATTATTTTGCTATCATAATTTGAACTACTACTTTCTGAAAACGTTTAGATTAAAGGCAATAAGGAATAGTATAATGAACCATTATTTACGAAAGCTAGGATAAAGATAACTCTTACTTAAATATATTTTTATTATTTTATTATATGTTGATTTATTTTTCAATGGATAAGATGGTCCAAATAAACTTTCTATTAGTATAGATTTTACATTTTCTTTAAACACATTAATAAAAAATCGTGGTATTATAGTTACGTATCGTAATTATTTTTTTCTATATCGTTACACTTGTTAAGAAAGGAGAAATAAATTCATGTATAAAGATTTAATTCTAGGCATGCTGCGTGCAGGTATTTTTGGATTTGGAGGAGGTCCTTCTGTCATTCCACTAATTCGTCACGAAGCGGTGACAAAATATAAGTGGATGGATAATGAAGAATTTGGAGACGTATTAGCAATTGCCAATACACTCCCTGGGCCAATTGCTACTAAAATAGCCGCTTATTTAGGTTATCGCCAAAAAGGAACTGTCGGAGCAATCGTTGGTGTTCTAGCTCACATATTACCGACTTGTTTGGCAATGGTATTCTTATTTTCCTTTATATCTATTCTTAGTCACTCACCAATAATAACAAGCATGATTTCAGCAGTTGTTCCTGTAATTGCCGTCATGCTTGGCTTAATGGCATATGAATTTGGAGAAAAAGCAATGAAAGGCCTGGGAATCTATGTTGGAATTGGACTTACCATTGTCTGCCTCATCCTCTTACAAACATTTTCGATTCATCCTGGTATTGTTGTGCTCGTTTTTCTTACCTATGGAGCATTCCATTTTAAACTAAAGGAAAAATTTATACATAAGAAAGAAAGAGGCCAGTGAATATGATATTTGTCAGTATTTTTCTCAGTTTTCTTGTTGCTAATTTATTGGGATATGGAGGTGGTCCCGCTTCTATTCCTTTAATGTATGAAGAAATAGTAAATAGATATAATTGGTTATCCAACACTGAGTTTTCGAATATGTTAGCTTTTGCTAATGCCTTACCTGGTCCAATTGCGACAAAAATCGCTGCCTATGTAGGATTTGGAGTTGGTGGTTGGGGAGGATTTTTTATTGCTTTACTTGCAACCATCCTACCTTCAGCTATAGCACTTATTTTTTTATTAAAAATAATGAGAAAACATCAGGATTCAGTGATTGTTAAAGGTATGACCCTTCTAGTTCAACCTGTAATAACAGCATTAATGCTAGTTTTGACCTTTGAAATGTTTCAGGATTCCTATCATTCCATAGGTATTATTCAATCAGGTGTTATTGCATTAGTTGCATTTTTATTGCTACAAAAATGGAAGGTGCATCCTGCATTTGTCATTATACTTGCCTTTCTTTACGGTGGCCTCATTGTTCCTCACTTAAGTTAAACAATTAGGCGAAGAAATTTAGTTGGAGGATTTTTTATGGATAAAAAGTTTTATGTTCCTAATATAAAATTAGATAAAATTGATCGACATATTTTGTCCTTGCTTCACGAGAATAGCCGGATCTCCTATACAGATATCGGAAAAGAAATTGGGATTTCTCGAGTAGCTGTTCAAACAAGAGTAAATACTTTATTTGAAAATGGCATAATTGAGAAGTTCACAACTGTTATTAATCCTGCTAAAGTTGGGAAAACGGTCTCTGCTTTCTTTAATGTTGATGTGGAACCTCAATACTTAGAAAGCGTTGCTAATACACTTGCAGATGATCCTGCGGTTACAAGCCTGTACCATATGACAGGTCCAAGTAAATTACATATGCATGGAATATTTATTGATAACCAAGAAATGGAGTCCTTTCTCACAAATAAATTGTATGCAATAAAAGGTGTTGTTAGTGTAGACTGTCAAATTCTTATCAAACGATATAAGAGCAGAATCGGCATGAAGCTATAAAAAACTTCTATCAGTGGAGTTTTAATGAGACTGGTACAAAACAAAAAATATATAACAGATAAAGACGAACAATCTCTCATTTAGTAGCGAAACCAACTCGTTCCATTACGCTACAGACACTCTATGCGCCGGGGAGCAACCAAAGTCCTCGGCTAAAAGCCTGTGGCCTGTGGGGTCTAAAGATTGCTCTACTTCCCGCAGGAGTTGAGTGTCCTCCGCTCCATTTCACTCCGTTTTTAAAGGTTATTTCGTTCCATCATTTTTTTTAAAGAAAATATAATGAGTAGGACATACGAAGCAGACTGAATACACGTAGATTCCTATGAGAACTGCGAGAAAGTCCAAGACCCTGCAGGAATGAGGAAGCTTGGCGCTCACCCCATGGAAAGCGAAGTGTATTCCGTCTGCGGGTTATCGCAACAAACCTTCTTTCTTAAAAGGAATAAAACCCCAAACAATTATACGAATTTTTCTTAGCATGTACGTATAATCGTTTGGGGTTATTTGGTTGAAAATACTTATGTCCCAGCTTCTTTGTAATCAACGCTAGTACAGTTCTCTTAGCTGTGCCCAATCATTAATCCGATTAAACTCAAGATGCTGATTATATGGATGATCTTTCACATAGAGCTTTGTTGATTGTTCTTGAAGTGTTTCCAGCACAGCTGGCTTATCATCAAAATAATAGTCTAACTTAAGCGCTTGGATGATATCTATTTTTTCATGATCTTCCATTCCGCAATAAAAATGACTATCCAAAATTGGAAAACCTGCTTCTCTCATCCAATCTTTCGTTTTTTCTGCAAATTGTTTTTTTCGTGCGGTAATATAATAAACCTCATGACCATGACTTACAAGTTCATTTAGTGTTTCTATTGCTGATGGAAAAGGGGGACAAGTTGTAAAGTAAATCTCTTCCCTAAGGGAATCCCATAGTTGCTTTCCTTCGATAGCATTTAATCCAAATGGTTCATGAATTTCGACTGTTTTTAATGCATGGAAGCTTTCTAATGTAATATCCTTCTTTAACTTTTTATTATACAGTTCAAAAGCATGCTGTCTTAGATTGATAAGTGTATCATCTATATCAAAACCAAACTTCATTTACTTCCTCCATAGAAATACTATTTATTACTCACAGGATAAGCTGTTATTTTAATATCTGCCCCAACCCATTCCGTCTTTTCAAAACATAAAGGAGCAGCCTCCTCCACTTTATCAATATCTTCTCCTCTAAATGGCGTATAGGAATTTGTGCCACCTACTATTTTAGGGGCAATATATACTAGATACTTTTGAATAAGTCCTTGTCGCATAAAGCTTGCATTTACTTCACTTCCGCCTTCAAGAAGAATGTCCGTGATTCCGAGCTTATATAATTCCTTTAATGCTATTTTCAAATCTAATTGCCCATTAATAGAGGGAACTATCAATAAGTCTACTCCCTTTTCTTTCAAAGCAATTGCTTTCTCAGAATGAGCAATTGCAGCAGTTACAATAATGGTCTTTGCTTCCTCACAATCTGTTATGTGAGCTTCTAAAGGAGTCCTTAAATTAGCATCCAAAATAATACGAATAGGATTCTTTGATGGTCCCTCTAATCGGGTTGTCAATTTAGGGTTATCTGCTAATACTGTTCCTATACCAACTAAAATACCGTCTACTTCATTTCGTAAAAGATGGACTTCCTTTCTTGCCGCTTCTCCCGTAATCCATTGACTATGCCCAGTATGAGTAGCAATTTTTCCATCTAAAGTCATCGCAACCTTGGAAATGACAAACGGAGTTTCATGAATCATATTATGGATAAAACGCTCATTTAATTGTTGAGCCTCTTTTTGTAAAACACCAACTTCAACCTCAATTCCCGCTTCTCTTAAAATATTAATTCCCCTACCCGCTACTTGTGGATTAGGATCTTCTGTTGCCACTACTACCCTTTTCACCCCAGATTCTTTAACCAAAAGTGCACATGGCGGCGTTTTTCCATAGTGTGAGCAAGGCTCTAATGTAACATAAAGGGTTGCATCTTTTGCATGGTCTCCTGCCATTCTAAAAGCATGGACTTCAGCATGTGGTTCTCCAGCTTTCCGATGAAGACCTGTACCGACAATTACTCCATCCTTTACAATCACAGCTCCCACCACTGGATTCGGATTTGTCTTCCCTAGTGCTGATGCTGCAAGTTCCAACGCCATTCTCATATAATCTTGATCAAACTTCATACCTATTCTCCTTAAATGGTCACCGTATTTTTCAAGGGAATATGACCAGATTTATTAACTTTTGTCTTTAAATAATGCTCATTATAAGAAGAAACATCCCCCCATAATGGAACATTTTCTTCAGCTGTTAGCCCCAGTTTCTTAAGAGCTTCTAGCTTTTTAGGATTGTTGGTTATTAATTTCACTGGTTTTTGACGAAGAAATTGAAGTACTTTAAGAGGTGCTTCATAGCTTCTCAAATCATCTGGGAAATCAAGTGCAAGATTCGCTTCTACTGTATCTAAACCATTTTCTTGTAAAAGGTACGCAAGGGATTTTGTAAATAATCCAATACCTCTTCCTTCATGATTAGCTAAATAAAAGAGCGCGCCATTTCCATTCGCCACAATCATTCTCATAGATTCTTTTAATTGGTATCCACAATCACATCGTTTACTACCGAAAATGTCGCCCGTATGACAAATGCTATGCATACGTATTAAAGCATTTTCTTCTGATGCGAAGTCCCCATACACTAAAACAGATGATTGTTGATAATCTGCTAAATGTAGAGCTGGTAGGGAACGAAGAACTTCTTCTTTCGTTTCATTTTTATTTATTGGTAACCATGTATACCATTGAAAAGTAACAACTTGATCATCCAATTGAACTGGCAGTTTCACTGGTCCAACTAAGCTTAAATTCTGTTCTTCATTAAATGCGATTATTTCCATTTTATCTTGAAGAAGATCGATAATATTTTGATCCATTCGAAAATCCCCTTTTTGTCGTATTATTCCTTCATGTATTAGCTAATATATCACTTATGAATAAATTTCATCTTATAGTTTGTGAAAAAAGAATTTAAGTTATTAATCCCCTTTCCACTTACTATGCGTAAGTAAGTTTACAATCATAAGAAATTAACGTCAAGTAATCAGCTCTTTTAAACATTATAAACCAATTGGATTACTCAGCTTTTATTCTTAAAGCTTTTCTGACTACTATCATATAGCAAATCCCTCATTCATACAATTCGAAAATTCTCTACTTCTCACTAGAGAGCTGCGAAGAAAAGCGCTATTAATTGATTTTTCTTTTCATTTACTATATAATTTGACTATTCGGTCATAAAAATAATACAACTATGACCATATAGTCATCTTTACTTCCTAATATGCACAGGAGGAAATTACGTGAAAGAAAAAGAAAAAATAATTATCGATTCTGCGATAAAATTTTTTGCACAAAAAGGCTTTTCTTCTACATCTGTACAAGAAATTGCAAGTGATTGTGGGATATCAAAAGGTGCCTTTTATTTATACTTTAAATCAAAAGATTCCCTTCTTTATAAAATCTTACAATATTATTATGATGAACTGATTGAAACACTTGAAGAAATTAGTCAAAGGCCAGTCCCATCTAGAGATAAATATATAGATCAACTGACCTTTATGTTCGATCACGCATTAAAGCATAAAGAGTTTATCATTATGCAATCAAAAGAACAGGCAATTCCTTTAAACAATTCTATTAAGGAACTCTTAGCAAAAATGCAAGCAGAACTGCAAAACTATAATCTAAAAGGTCTCCTTGCTATTTATGGGGAAGAGAAGAAGAAATACCTTTTAGATTTGCTTATTATCCAAGATGGACTTATTCATTCTTTTTTGAAAGTTTCGATTTTAGATTCCATTAATGTCTCGTCCAAAGATATTGCCAGTTACTTATTAAAAAGATTAGATTCCATTATAACGGATATGGTAAAAGAGAACGAGCATCCTCTCTTTTCCAATGTTTTTCTTAAATATATTATTAAGAAGCCTACTATCAACTTTATGAAAGATAATCATCAACATATAGTAGATGCTATTAACTCTATTCAAAAGAAAATGGAGCATGTTGCAAATAAGGAAGAAATAGAAGTAACATTGGAAGTATTAATGACAGAAATCCATGCAGAAGAACCAAGAGCCCCAATTATCAAGGGAATGCTTTATAATTTGAATGGTTATGATGACTTTCAAACAGAACAAAAAAAGATTGCTGATTATTATCAGATAGAACTTTGAATATATTCTGCTAAAAAACTTTCATTTGATTATGAAAGTTTTTTTATTGGTCAATAATGCAAAGGATAACAACTTTATGAGGTGTTTACTTTGCCTAATTCTATACTTTCTAGATTCTTAAGATTACCGTTAAGTATTCGTGTATTAACAATTTCTTTAACTATTATTATCCTATTCGGTTTCTTTATCACCTTTATTGAGCCAGAAACATTTCCCACTATATTTGAAGGAATCTGGTGGGCGATTATTACGACTTCCACAGTTGGCTATGGTGATTATGCTCCCATTACAGTTTTGGGGAGAATAACAGGAATGCTATTAATATTAACAGGGGTAGGATTCCTTTCGACCTATTTAGTGACATTAGCTACTGCAGCTGTAGCTAAACAAAATGCTTATCTAGAAGGGAAAACAACTTATAAAGGTCAAAACCACTTGATTATCATTGGTTGGAATGAACGGTCAAAACTGATTATTCATTCTATTATTAAAGACCAGGAAAATATCCCCATTACATTAGTTGATGAGTCTTTAACGACCAATCCAGTACCAGAAACCATTCACTTCGTAAGAGGAAATTCAAACTTAGACAGCGTCCTGCTGAAAGCAAATATAATGACCGCTAGTAAGGTTATTATTACAGCTGATCAAAATAAAGAAGAGTTACAAGCTGACATGCATTCGATATTGTCTTTACTTGCGATAAAAGGTTTGAATGCTAAGATACCATGTATTGTTGAAATACTAACTGCAGAACAAATCCAGAACGCTAAAAGAGCTGGTGCAGATGAAATCATTGAGACAAATAGTTTAACCAGCTTTGTTATGCACAATAGTTTAACTTCTCAAGATACAATGATTGCATTTCTGGAGCTTTTAAATCAACTGAAGGATAAGAAGCTTCAATTTATCCCTTTAACAAATATTCATGGTGAATTAGGAGACTATTTGACATTAAACAATTATTTATTAGCAGATGGAAAGCTATTATTAGGGGTGAAAAGAGGGGGGACTAGTTACCTTAATCCTAATCCTTCATTCCAGTTTGAAGAGAATGATGAATTAATTATTATCACTTAGCCTAAGTGATAATAATTAATAATAGATTATTTTCTGAGACATACTACTCGCTTTTCACGAAACAAAAAGTATGCTTCAGAAGCTTAAGGATAATCCTTAAGCTTCTAAAAAAGTTTTGCAAGCATTAGCGCACTCCATACAAATTTCTGCACAATATTGGCAATGGCGATGGTCATGTTTCTTGCATTCGTTAGCGCAATCGGTACATACAGATAAGCAAATTTCCGCAAACTCTTTTGCATATGGAGACTTTCTAATAATAGCTTGTTCTAAATAACTACAAAACTGTATACATTCTCTATTGGCATGAATACAATCAAGCATTGGTGTTACCTTCTCACTTGCTAAACATTCATTTAGACAATGGTTACAAACAATCATACACTCCTGTAATGTTTTAATTAATAACTGTTCTTTTTCCACAAGCATCCCTACTTCCTCCTTCTAATACCTATTTCTATTTATTTAACCTTTCATGAAACCTTTAAACATTTTGAAAAGCAAAATGGCATCGATAAAATAGAAAGAGAAAATAAAAAAACTATCGGTAACCCTCATTTTCTGAGTTTACCGATAGCTTCATCACTACAATCTTATAAACGACTTTCTAATTCTGCTTTTTTCTCTTCAAATCCTGGTTTACCAAGCAATGCGAACATATTTACTTTGTATGCTTCTACTCCTGGTTGATCAAATGGATTTACACCTAGTAAATAACCGCTGATCGCGCAAGCTTTTTCGAAGAAATATGCTAGATATCCAAATGTATATTCATTCATTTCTGGAATTGTTACAATAAGATTTGGTACTCCACCATCTGTGTGTGCAAGTAGCGTTCCTTCGAATGCTTTATTGTTAACAAAGTCAACAGTTTGTCCTGCTAAATAATTCAAACCGTCTAAATCATTTTCTTCTGCTTCAATAACTAATTCATGACGAGGCTTGTCTACTTTTACAATTGTCTCAAAAATATCGCGACGGCCTTCTTGAACATATTGTCCTAATGAGTGCAAGTCTGTTGAGAAGTTTGCAGAAGAAGGATAAATTCCTTTTTGGTCTTTCCCTTCACTTTCACCAAACAATTGTTTCCACCATTCAGAGAAATATTGCAAGCCTGGCTCATAGTTAATTAACATTTCAATTGTTTTTCCTTTATTATAAAGAACATTACGAACTGCTGCGTATTGGTAAGCAATGTTATTTTTTAATTCAGATGTACTGAAATCAGTTCGTGCAGCTGCTGCACCTTCCATCATAGCCGTAATATCTGCACCGCTAACAGCGATTGGCAATAAACCAACTGGTGTTAACACAGAATAACGTCCACCTACATCATCAGGAATGATGAATGATTCATATCCTTCTTCCATCGCTAAAGTTTTTAACGCCCCACGAGCTTTATCAGTAGTAGCATAAATTCTCGTTCTTGCTTCTTCTACTCCATATTTTTGTTCTAATAATTTACGGAAAATACGGAACGCAATTGCAGGCTCTGTTGTTGTTCCTGATTTAGAAATAACATTAATAGAGAAATCTTTATCGCCAAGGAAATCAATAACATCACTCATATAAGTGGAGCTAATATCTTTTCCAATGAAGATAATTTGTGGTGTTTTTCTCTTTTCTTTAGATAAAGAATTGTAGAAACTATGATTTAGCATTTCGATTGCTGCGCGTGCACCTAAATAAGAACCACCAATACCAATTACAAGTAATACCTCTGAATCACTTTTAATCTTTTCTGATGCTTTTAAAATGCGTGCAAATTCATCTTTATCGTAAGCTACAGGAAGATCTATCCATCCTAAGAAATCGCTTCCTTGTCCTGTCTTTTCATGCAAGGAATGATGAGCAACTTTTACTGCATCTTCTAAATATGTAATTTCATGTTCTCCAAAGAAGCTTAATGCCTTTGAGTAATCAAAACGAACGTGTGTCATAAATGATCCTCCAATATAATATTTATTTAATACTCCTCTTCCACTTTATCGGAAGTAGAAAAAGGAATCAAGAAAGAACTCACTATGAAAGCGAATACAATATCTTTTTTTTTCATTTTTCACCAATTATTCAATTTCCTTCTCTGTTGCATAAAAACGTACAAACAATTTATGCAAAATGTTTGTACGTTTTTTCTTTTATAAAGATGCTTTATAAATTGCTAAAACATCCTGTTCGTTTAACAGTTTAAAATTCCCAAATCCACCATTTGTCATTGCTTTTTCAACCATTAAATCTAGCTTGCTATCATCAATGTCATAATCAGCTAAACGGGAAGGAGCTCCTAACTCATTCCAGAAAGTACGAAGTTTTTCAATTCCCTCAAGCCCAGTTTCCTCTGCTGTTTTCCCTTCTGGGTCTACGCCGAATACACGAACGGCTAATTGTTTAAAACGTTCTGGTTTTACAGATAAATTATGTTTCATCCAATTAGGGAATAGAATTGCAAGTCCACCACCATGAGGAATATCATATACTGCTGAAACAGCATGCTCGATATTATGTGAAGCCCAATCACCACGGTATCCCATATTAAGCATTCCATTTAGAGCCATCGTACCACAATATAAAATAGCAGCCCGATATTCATAATTTTCTAAGTCATTAACAAGTTTTGGTCCAAACTCTATGACAGTTTTTAATACAGATTCACACATATAATCTTGAAGTTCTGTATGTTCTTCTAAGTGGAAATAATGTTCAAAAACATGAGACATCATATCCACAATTCCATATATCGTTTGATCCTTTGGAACTGTATATGTATTTTCCGGATCTAGTATAGAAAACACAGGGAATGTAAATGGACTTCCCCAGCCAACTTTTTCTTGTGTTTCCCAATTTGTTATAACAGATCCAGCGTTCATTTCTGATCCAGTTGCAGCAAGCGTTAAAACTGTTCCAAACGGTAAAGCTGCTTTTGGAGCTGCTTTTTTCGTAATGAACTCCCATGGATTTCCATCAAATTTTGCACCGGCAGCAATAGCTTTTGTACAGTCAATGACACTACCTCCACCAACGGCTAAAATGAAATCAATTCCTTCTGTTTTGCAAATATCTACTCCACGCTGTACAGTAGTTAAGCGAGGATTGGGCTCTACACCAGATAATTCAAATACCTCGTTACCATTTTCATTTAAAATAGCCATTACTTTATCATAAAGACCATTTCTTTTAATACTTCCTCCCCCGTAAACAAGCAGGATTTTCTTTCCATAGGAAGCTAATTGATCTTTTAATTGCGTCAATTGCCCTTTACCAAATATAAGTCTTGTTGGGTTATAAAAAACGAAGTTTTCCAAATAAAGCGCCTCCCATTCCTTTTTAAAATTAGTAACAAAAACTAATTTGTATGACTTATTATTAATCAAACTTCTCGGAAAATCAAAAAATTAAGCTTAGCACCGACAGATAGTATTGTATTCTCGACTATGAATTATTCGTACATCTTTTCTGTATGTATAGTTTTAAGGATTTAACAAAAAATAAAAGGGATTCTACTATAAGGAGGAAACAATATGAGCGCAATCCAAAGAATCGCATTGGTTTTAACAATAGTAGGAGCAATAAATTGGGGACTAATTGGTTTCTTTCAATTTGATCTAGTTGCAAGCATTTTCGGTGGTCAAGGAGCTGCAATCTCCCGAATTATCTATGGTCTTGTTGGAATTGCCGGCTTAATAAATCTTGGGCTGTTATTTAAGCCAACTGCAGAGGTTGTTCGAGACCCCGAACCTAGATCGACTCGATAATTAACAAATTTAAAAGATAAAAGCTGACATGCCTTCTTTATTAAATGTCAGCTTTTATCTATAAGTGCGTATTTTAAATTGAACTATTTAATATTTGTTTTATACGTTCTAGCGCCCAATCTAGCTCTTCCTTTGTAATCGTTAATGGAGGAGCAAAGCGGATTACCGTTTCATGAGTCTCTTTACATAATAATCCCACTTCTTTTAGCTTTTCACAGTAGGATCTTGCTTCTACCGTAAGCTCAACTCCAATAAATAATCCTCTTCCTCTAATATCTTTTATAATAGGATTTTTAATTTCTGTTAACTTTTGTAGAAAATAATCTCCTAATTGTCGCGAGCGATCGGTTAAATTTTCTTCTATAATGACATCTAGCGCAGCAATCGATACAGCACAAGCTAATGGATTTCCACCAAATGTTGATCCATGAGAGCCTGGATTAAATACTCCTAGAATGTCTGAATCAGCAACTACACAAGAGATAGGAAACACACCCGCTCCAAGCGCTTTTCCTAATATATACATATCTGGTACAATACCGTACCATTCACTCGCAAATAATTTACCTGTTCTGGATAGACCTGTTTGGATTTCATCTGCTATAAACAAAACATTTTTTGCTTTACATAATTGATATGCTTCTTCCATGAAACCTTGAGGTGGAATGATAATCCCCGCCTCTCCCTGAATTGGCTCTACAATAAATGCGGCTGTATGCTCTGTAATAGCCTCTCTCAATTGATTTATATCTCCATAAGGAATAATTTTAATTCCAGGTAACAGTGGCCCAAACCCCCGTTTATATTCGTTATCAGAGGAAAGGGAAACGGCTCCCATTGTTCTTCCATGAAAATTCCCTTCACATACGATTAGTTCTGCCTTATCTTTTTCTACGCCTTTACAATCATACGCCCATCTTCTTGCAGCTTTAATAGCTGTTTCTACCGCTTCAGCTCCTGTATTCATCGGTAGAACCATTTCTTTCTTAGTTAGCGCACTGATCTTTTCATACCAAGGACCTAATTGATCATGATGAAAAGCACGGGATGTTAACGTAACACGATCTGCTTGTCTTTTTAACGCTTCAATTATTTTGGGATGACGATGACCTTGGTTTAGAGCAGAATATGCGCTTAACATATCCATATATTTATTTCCTTCAGGATCGTTAATCCACACACCTTCTGCTTCCGAAATGACTATTGGGAGTGGATTATAATTTTTTGCTCCATATTTCTCAGACTGTTCAATTAACGAGATTGATTTATTGACTTCTTGTACCATCCAATCATCCTTCCATTTCGTTGTATAAAGTGAAACTTCCATCAGTGGGGTTTTCCTTCTCCCCTACTGATGGTTAGTTGAACCAAGCGGACCTTTACGGATAGTTGATCTCCCATCTATCTTCCTCGGATTCTCCTAAGCTTGAGGGGGGAAGTCTTACTGTCCGTAAGAGTGGGATAAAATGAAACTTCTATAGATTAACTTTAGCTGATTTTCCAGTGGAAGGATAGATTTTCTTATCGATATTTTCTAATAATTCGTTATTTTATTCGATGACCTAGTTCCATTTAAAGATTTTATGAAAAAAGCAAATTTCCCATTAAAAAAAGCTGTCCATAAGCGCAAACTTCATCTGATTAATACAAATGAAGTTTAAAGCCATAATGGACAGCCTTTTTATAAATATTAATTATTTTTTAATTAAATCGTTACGGTCGGATTGATCAATCCACTCTTGTAATTTATCTTTTAACGTATTAAAACCTTGTACGTTTTCTGTTTCAACTACAGTAGCTGTTTGACGTTTAGGACGAGGTTTTTTTGCTTTAGCAGCTTCCGGTTGTGCAGGTGCTTCTTCTGTTGCACGGATAGAAAGACCAATTTTCCCTGCGTTTTCGTCAATTGAAAGAACTTTAACGTTCACTTCATCTCCAACTTTTAAAAATTCGTTAATATCTTTTACATAACCATGTGTTACTTCAGAGATATGAACTAAACCTTGTGTATTTTCATCCAAAGAAACAAACGCTCCGTAAGGTTGAATACCTGTAACCTTTCCTTTAATAACACTTCCAACTTCGATTTTATCTGACATGAGAACACTCCTAATTGTTTATATTAATTTTTCCTTTTATACGCATTATAAGATTATATCACAATATCGGCGTATTTACAAAAGGATTTATTTATTGTATTTATGATTCCCGTTTATCCATTGCATAAACTATGTCTTTAAAGGGATAAAATGAAACAATAAAAAGAGATGTTATAAAGGAAGAACAACAACTTTACTCCATAAATGAGTTGTTCCACTTATATAAACACCTCTTTTTTACCTATTAGGCATATTTATCAACAAAGCGTTTCATCCGTTTCATTGCCTCTTGTAATTGTTGCAAAGAAGTTGCATAAGAACAACGAACATGCCCTTCTCCACTTTCTCCAAATACACTTCCAGGTACAACCGCTACTTTCTCTTCCATCAAAAGCTTTTCAGCAAACGTCTCAGCGTTCATTTTTGTTGCGGTTATATTAGGAAAGGCATAAAAGGCTCCGCCAGGTATATGACAAGTTAACCCCATGTCATTTAATGACTGGACAATAAAATTCCTTCTTCGTCTATAACTTTTCTTCATTTCTTCTACATCGTTTTGACCACTTCTTAATGCCTCAAGTCCAGCGTATTGTGCCATTGTTGGCGCACACATTAAACTGTATTGATGAATCTTTAACATCGCTTGGATTAATTCTTCTGGGCCACATACAAAGCCTAGTCTCCAGCCTGTCATAGCAAAGCCTTTAGAAAAACCCGAAAGAAGAATCGTCCGCTTCCATGCACCCTCTATCGCCGCTGTACTTGTATATTCTTCATCATAGCAAAGCTCTGCATAAATTTCATCGGAAAGAATAAGTAAATCATGTTTTTCTGCAACTGCAACGATTGTTGCAAGCTCTTCTTTGGAAAGTGTTGTTCCAGTTGGATTATTAGGTGAACAAAGCATGATTGCTTTTGTGCGGTCCGTTATAACTTCTTCTAGCTGGAATGGCTTGATTTTAAAATCATTTTCTTTTAAGCTTTGAACCGTAATTGGCACCCCGCCAGCAAGCGTCACTAACGGTGCATAGGACACAAAACATGGTTCTACAACAATTACTTCTTCTCCTTGATTAAGAATAGCTCGCAAAGCAATATCAATTGCCTGGCTAGCTCCAACCGTAACGATGATTTCGGATGCAGGGTTATATGAAACAAAAAACCTTTTTTGCATATAATGACTAATTTCCTCACGAAGTTCTAGCAGTCCAGGATTTGCTGTATAAGAGGTGTAGCCTTGTTCTAACGATAAAATAGCTGCCTCTCTTGTAGACCAGGAAGTTACAAAGTCTGGTTCTCCCACCCCAAGGGAAATTACGCCTTCCATCCCAGATGCTAAATCAAAAAATCTGCGGATACCAGATGGCTTCATTTCCTCTACTTTTTGTGCCACATAACTTTTGGTTTGCTTCATTATGGGGACACCACTATTCTTTTATCATCATCGGATGGTTCAAAAATCGTTCCATCATGCTTATATTGTTTTAAAATAAAATGAGTAGTAGTGGAGATAACCGAATCAAGTGTTGAAAGCTTTTCAGAAACAAATCTAGCTACTTCATTCATCGATTTCCCTTCAATAATTACAGATAAATCATATGCACCAGACATTAAATATAATGACTTAACTTCTTTAAAACGATAAATTCTTTGCGCAACCTCATCGAAGCCAACGCCTCTTTTTGGAGTCACTTTGACATCAATCATCGCAGTTACTCCTTCATGGCCTTCAACTTTTGACCAATCTACAATCGATGTATAGCGAACAACCACATTAATTTCTTCTAGTTTCGTGATCATTTCTTTCGTCTTCTCTAAATTTTCTCCAATCATTTTTGCTATATCTTCGTCAGAAATCCTCGCATCTTTTTCTAGAATTTCCGCAATTTCAATTTCCTTATCTGTTAATCTCATGTTTATCCTCCTGCTCGCTTGAAATATTCTCATTATACCAAATTATCGCTAAATTTAACGTACTAATTTCATTTTTTGACTCTGTTATTTAAATGGGCTTTTTCACCATGATGAATTAAAAAAGGAACCGCAAAAAGCAATGTGAATTTAGGCTGCTACTTTATATAAACTTACATCTGTAGCGGTTTTCCCTCATTCACCACTTATAGTTAGGGACCTTTACGGGCGAGTTTCGCCATCTAATTTTCTCGATTTCCCTCATTTTGGGCTGGGAGACTTACCACCCGTTAAGTGTTGGATAAATGCACAGAAATTCAGTTTTCCTTTAAAAAGAACAAGAACTACTTCGTTTTACATACATTAGTTTATTTGAGATTGCTAAGCAATTTTCTAATGGAAGGACTTCTTCGAAAGAAAATTCATAAATAGCTTGGATAGCATTCGCTAGTTCTTCTTCCGAATCCAAATCATATAAAGCTTGAAGACTGTCTACAATTTCTGTTTCATAATTCCCCTCTCCTATTGAAAAAGGATCCCATTCATTTAATAAACGGATAAATTCTAAATTCATTTCTTGACTATTCATTCGTTGCCACCCTTTGTTCCTGTTTGCTAAAGAACATTCTATCATATATCCCTTTAAAGAACATAAGCGAAAAGAAGGGATTATCGGATCGAATCAGAACGTTTTAAATTGTAAATTTATATTGACAATTCAGTATTTTAGCTTTATTATTCATTTAGTGAAAATTTCATATTTACTTATCAAGAGAGATTGAGGGAACAGGCCCGATGACATCCAGCAACCTCCTTTCCTAAAGGAAGGTGCTAACTCCTGCAGAATGACTTATTCTGAAAGATAAGATCGGTATATGTATACGATACTTCTTTCAAATGAAAGAAGTTTTTTTATTTTCCAGATATTCAAAAAAAAAAAAAATATTTTATAAATCTGCTTAAAGAAAACGATATTTTAAAGACGGCATTAAACAAGTATATAGTTATGCAAAGGGGGATAGTAATTTCTAATGATACAAATAAACAATTTAGTAAAAGTATATAAAACGAAGAAAGACCAAGTCGTAGGCGTTGATCATGTTTCTTTATCCATTAAAAAAGGAGAAATATTCGGAATTGTAGGCTACAGTGGTGCAGGAAAAAGCTCTCTTCTTCGATGTCTCAATTTATTGGAAAAGCCTACAAGCGGCGAAATTATCATCGATAATATTTCCTTAACAAAATTAAATCAAAGGCAATTAAGAGCTGCCCGTTTAAAAATAGGAATGATTTTTCAACATTTTTATCTTGTAAGTAGTAAAACAGTTTATGAAAATATCGCTTTTGCTTTAAAAGCAGCAAATCTTCCAGCAAAGAAAACTCATGAACGTGTAATAGAATTGCTTGAGATGGTAGGGTTAGCAGATAAAAAAGATGTCTTTCCAGCACAATTAAGCGGTGGACAAAAACAAAGGGTTGGAATTGCTAGGGCACTTGCTAACAATCCAGCAGTACTGCTTTGTGATGAAGCAACTTCAGCACTTGATCCAACAACCACAAAGTCTATTCTTGCATTATTAAAAAAAATTAATAAAGAACTTGGTTTAACTATCGTTCTCATCACCCATGAGATGGAAGTAGTAAAAGATATTTGCGATCGAATGGCTGTAATGGAAGCTGGAAAGGTCATTGAAGAAGGACCAGTTTATGATATGTTTGCTAATCCAAAGCAGGAGCTTACTAAAAACTTTGTGAACAGCATTCTTCAGTTTGAATTACCAAACCACTTATTAGAGGAAAGAAAAGGAAAAATTATTAAGGTTACCTTTCAGGGACCAATTGCAGAAGAAGGAATTATCTCTGATGCCTTTCAGCACTACAAAGTGAAAGGAAATATTCTACATGGCAAGATTGAATATATCCAAAACAATCCACTTGGTATTTTCATCATGGAATTAACAGGTGAGGACGATGAGATTACGAAAGCGATTCAGTATATTAAGGATCGCACCAAAAACGTGGAGGTGATCCATCATGCCTCTTAGCATTGATTGGAATTATATTATAGAATTGCTTCCTGATTTAAATTCTGCTTTCTTTGAAACTTTATATATGGTAGGCATCTCTATTGTTGTGGCCATTATTGTGGGTTTACCGTTAGGAATACTTTTATTTGTTACCGATAAAGGATTATTTCTAGAAAACCCATTTATTAAAAACATTGTTGGCTTTGTTGTGAATATGGTTCGCTCGATCCCTTTTATTATCTTATTAATTGCTCTTTTACCTTTAGCAAAATGGATTACAAACACAACAATCGGCCCAACTGCGGCTTCCGTTTCTCTATCAGTCGCTGCCATTCCTTTTTTTGCGAGAATAGTGGAACAAGCTCTTCGAGAAATTGATAAAGGGGTTATTGAAGCTTCAGTTGCTATCGGAGCTTCCCCCTTGATGATTATTTGGCAAGTTTTAATTCCAGAAGCAAGACCAGGAATCATTCAAGGAATTACTATTACGATAATCAATTTAATTGCCTATTCTGCCATGGCCGGAATAGTCGGCGGTGGCGGTGTTGGCGATCTTGCGATTCAATATGGCTATTATCGTTATGATAATACTGTAATGATTACAACCGTAGTTGTTCTTATCTGTTTAGTTCAAATCATTCAATTTTTCGGAGACAAAATTTCAAAAACATTGGATAAACGTTAAATCGAAATAATACTTTAGGAGGAAAAACAATGAAAAAAATACTTATCGGAATTCTTTTACTACTATCATTTAGTGTACTTAGCGCTTGTGGACAAGAGAAAGACAATGCGGACGCAGGAGAGAAAAAAGAGATTAATATAGGTGCAACTTCTGGCCCTTATGCAGATATGGTAAAAAAAGCAATTAAACCTATTCTTGAAGATAAAGGCTATAAAGTAGAAGTTACGGAATTTACTGACTATGTGCAACCAAATAACGCATTAGCTGAAGGAAGTATTGATGCGAATCTATTCCAACACAAAATTTATATGGAATCTTTTGCTGCACAAAATAATTTAGAGTTATCCGAACTAATTTCTGTTCCAACTGCTCCAATGGGCATTTATTCAAATAAATTTGACAGTTTAGAAGCCATTACAGATGGTGCGACAATTGCTATCCCTAATGATCCAACTAATGCGGCTCGTGCCTTCTTAATTTTAGAAGAAGCAGGTTTAATTGAAATTGATTCAGCTGCCGATCCACTTACTGTCTCTGATAAAGATGTAACGAAAAATATTAAAAACTTAAAATTTGAACCAATTGAAGCAGCACAATTACCACGTGCTGTAGACAGTGTAGATTTATCTGCTGTTCCAGGGAACTTCGCACTAGCAGCTAAAATGAATTTATTAGATGCTCTTCAATTAGAAAATATGCTGGACCAATATCGTAACCGTGTTGTTGTTAATACAAAAGATTTAGATACTCCATTTGCTAAAGACATTAAAGCAGCTGTTGAATCAGCAGAGTTTGAAAAAGTAATTGATGAAGAATTTGAAGGCTTTGGGAAACCAGAGTGGATGAAGTAAACAAATATTTGCTCTAACGTAGTAAAGCAAGCTAGACTGAGAAACTCTATCTCAGCCTAGCTTGCTTTTTTCTCATTTTAAACTATCTTTATTTTCTGATTATTAAAATAAAGTCACATTTTTACCTTATTTCTTTCACAAATTGGACACACCTCCCCTCTCTACAACTGCAATGTGTGTGTTAATATAATGTTGTATTGTGAATCCATTCACAGACAATAAAAAGAACAATTATAGGGGGAACAAATGATGAAAATTACACCAAAAGTTTTACTTGCTTCAATCTTAGCAGGAGCGCTTTTAACTGCTTGCGGAAATACAGACACAGAACCAAAAAAAGAAGATAATAAAGCTGAGGATAAAGCTGATGTAGTAACAACTGCTTCTATCGTTAACGAAGCAGATGCATTAGTTAATGGATTAAGTGAAAACGGTACTTGGATTGTTGCAACACTTCAAGATTTAACAGTTGACAGCGATATCGTAGTTGCAGGTGAATTCCACGATAAAGGTGATGCTGCAAACCCAATCTATCGTAAACTTGGTCTTTATACACAAGATGAAGATCATAACATCATTGATTCTTTCACTTTAACTGCTCCTAAAATGACAGTACAAAGTGAAAACTTCAAAATTCAAGGTGGTACATTTGTTGGTGATGTTTATGTAGAAGCTAACGGATTTACTGTAGACGCTACTGCAAAAGTTGATGGTAATGTATACTATAAGAGCGATGAATTCAAAGCATCTGCTGTAATTGATGGAGAAGTAACTGGTGAACAAGAAGTACAATAATAGCCTATAAACCTAGCTGAGTTTCAGCTAGGTTTTTTATTTTTATATTTTCTTGCATCTTCCTCTCCTTCCTACGAAAAATCTTCCTATATTATCCTCTATATAAAGAAAACTTCCATCAGTGGAAGGTTTTCCTTATCCCTCACTGATGATTAGTTTCACTTATGGGCGAGTTTCAACCTCTAGGCCTAGTCTCCTCGACTTTCTACAGCTTGAGGCATGAATCTTACTGCCCGTTAAGAGTAGGATAAATTCACAAAATTTCTCATAACTTATTTAACACAAATAGATTGACAATTTTCTAATTTAGGAATATCTTTTATATAAAAGTTGCATTAGAGAAACTTTTTAAACCAAAGTAAAATCAGGTGAGAAAAATGGGAAGAAACCAATCAATAGAAGATATCCCTTCTAAATCAGCAAAAAGTATTTTAAATGGGGAAGTTAAAGGACTAAAAAGAATCCTTCCCTTTTTAGGTCCAGCATTCATTGCAGCAATTGCATACATTGATCCAGGAAATTTCGCAACGAATATTGCTGCTGGATCAAAATACGGCTATTTATTATTATGGGTAATTCTATTTTCCAATATTATGGCATTAGTCATTCAATCATTATCAGCAAAATTAGGAATTGCTACAGGCAAAAACTTAGCTGAAGTAGCTAGAGAAGAATTTCCAAAACCAGTTTCTATCGGTTTGTGGATACAAGGCGAACTTGTTATTATGGCAACTGATTTAGCAGAATTTATTGGGGCTGCACTTGGTATCTACCTCCTTTTTGGCATTCCTCTATTGGAGGCTAGTCTAATTGCAGCTGTCGGGTCTTTTGCTATTCTTGAATTACAAAGACGAGGTTACCGGTCCCTAGAAGCGGGAATTACTGGTATGTTATTCATTGTTGTCCTTTCCTTTATCGTACAAATGTTCTTTGCGAAGCCAGATGTTCCATCTTTACTTCACGGATTATTTACGCCTCAATTTGATGGAATGGATAGTGTTATTTTAGCAGCAGGAATCCTAGGGGCAACTGTTATGCCACATGCTATTTACTTACATTCTGCATTAACACAAAAAAGAATTGTTGGGGAAACAGATAAAGAGAAAAAACAAATTTTCCGCTTTGAATTTATCGATATTCTCATTGCCATGTTGATTGCAGGTTTTATTAACGGAGCGATGTTAATCGTTTCTAGTGCATTATTTCATAAGAATGGATTATTTGTGGAAGATTTAGATGTAGCTTTTAACTATTTCGGACAATTAGTTAGCCCCCTTTCAGCAATTTTATTTGGATTGGGATTATTAATAGCCGGATTATCTAGCTCATCTGTGGGTACAATGTCCGGTGATGTAATTATGCAAGGATTTATCCATTTTCGTATTCCATTATATGTTAGAAGAATTATTACAATGGTACCACCCATTGCTATCATAGCACTCGGAATTAATCCAACGACCGCACTTGTTGCAAGTCAAGTAATCTTATCGTTTGGAATTGGTTTTGCTCTTATTCCACTAATAATGTTTACTAGTTCAAAACGTATTATGGGAAGTCTAGTTAACACGAAATGGATTACGGTTATTTCATGGATAATGGCTATTTTAATTGTCGCATTAAACATCTTTATTCTTGTTCAAACATTTCAGTAATAAAATGGAAAGTATTTTAAAGACTATTTTTATAAAGTTTGATGCAAGTAACTCGTAGCATGAGTATTAATTGCCGCTATTGAAAACATTTTTTCAGAAAAAACCAAAGAAAAAAGACGGGAGACTCAATAGTCGCCTGTCTTTTTTTCTTCGCCAAGATCTATTTCTTCTTAATAGCTCCACACGCAATTCTTTCCCCAGAATCGCCTGCTGGTTGAGTCATTCCATCATCTTGTTGTTCGGTAATAACAATAGACGTCCCATCCTTTGTGAACAATGATGTTTTTCCATCTCTAAGAGTTACTTGTGGTGCCATTAGCTCAGCTTTTACTGTTCCATCTTCCTTTACTAGAATATTGGGCAAATCACCAGCATGTGCACCTTCTGGGTGAAGTAAACCATGTTCTTTATTATCTGGATTGAAGTGATTACCTGCTGATTGGAAATCAGGAGCATCACATTTATTCGTCTCATGTATATGAATACCATGGATCCCTGGAGTTAAACCTTTTAAATTTAAAGATAATTTTACTCCCTTAGACTGTTCTTGTAGCTCAATTGTTCCTAAAGAGTCGCCAACATCATTAAACATTTCTACCTCTAATTTCGTCACTTCACCTTCCGCACAGCCGGTTAGGAAAAGGGTTATAAATGCCAATAAACTCAGTTTTTTCATCTTTTTTCCTCCATGGACGGTTTGGTATTATTATTTGAAAAAGCCTTCATTATTATGCAGCTATTCTCGTTTATCATATACAGTCTATTTGTGATACTATATAAGGAAATAATACTTGGAGGGATTTGATTGTCAGAACTATCTATCGGTTCTATCGTAACCGCCTTTTATAAAACAGGAAAATACATTGGAGAAATTACGGATATCCGTCCTCAGAGTTATTTAGTACGAGTTCTTGCAGTCTTAAAGCATCCGATGCAAGGTGATTTGCATCAGCCGAAAGAGGCAATGGTTGAAATATTCCATGAAAGAAAAGCTCTTTCTTATCGGGAACAGATGAATGCTCCAAAGAAAATGGTCAAACTATATAAAGAGGATTCAATCCCTTCTTATAATGAATCATTACAAGTTGCCTTAGAAAAAATGCGCCAAGAACTCCAAGCAGACGAGTCTGCTTTTGCTATTCGAAGTATGAAAAATTTAGAAATACTAAATACGGAATACTATAAGTTACTATAAATTGCATATAAACAAAGGCTATTTTCTAAAAGATTGTTGTTTTTCCATCAGGAGAAAAAAATTAGTTGGAAAAATAGAGCAGCCGGAATACACGTAGGAGCCACTGGGATTAGCGAGACAGTCTGAGACCTCGAAGGCGAAGCTGAGGAGCCCCACGGAAAGCGAAGTGTGTTCCGGCTGCGAGTAAACGCAACAAACTTTACGAAAACTGCCTAAACAAAAAAGACGAGGATTGATCTCTTCGTCTTTTTAGGCAAACTTATTCAGTAATTTGGACATATCGATTAAATCTCCAATAGTTGGTTGATTTGATTTTCCCATATATTTCTTGTCTTGCTCAACTAGTCTAAAAATATGATAGGTGGTTAAAGCATCATCTAGCGCACGATGATGTTTTCCAGTTCCTTCTCTTCCGTACTCCCTAACCGCTTTCCATAAACCAGTTTGGTTTTTATCACCGAAAAAACGCTTATATTCCATCGATAAATCCACTTCTTTACATGACACGATAAAGGGAAGCTGTGCCTTTTGACAATTGTCCTTAAGCACTTTCATATCCATGTTTCCCCATGTAACAATAATATTTTGGTATCCTCCGCAAATTGTTTCAAGCTTTTTCATTAAATCATACAAAGATATCCCGTTATTGACTTGTTCTTGTGAAATATGTAGAAAAGATTTGCATCTCCTTGAAAGTGTTGAAAACTTACGGGGTACAACGTAAGAAGAAAACTGTTCCCTTATTGAATCACCTACAACAGCGACAATACCTACTTCAATAATTTCTGGATAAAACCCCTTAAACTTACTACTTTTCTCCGGCATGGTGAATTCAAAGTCAATAAATAAATGTTGCTTTTCCATTCTTTCACCTTCTTTTTCATCAATATTTCACATGATCGCGTGTTCAATTTGTTCTTTCTTTTCAAAATAATTCAAACTATCGTTCTTTGCACAAGCTGATTTCCCTTATTATCTAACTATATTATAACAGAATATCACTTAACCTTTTTAATTTTCTGTATTTTTTCATCGTGTTTTTTAACGAGATAAAAAGCTTTATTTTTATGATCATTTATCAAAAGCATTTTTCTTCCTGCGCATATTTTTACTTTTACTGTAAAACATTAAAAATAGACAACCCTGATATCAAGGTTGTCCTTCTCTTTCATACATTTATTCTACTGCTATTTTACGGATATATTCTCTTGACTCAAAAGGAATCATTGTTTCATCAAGAATAAGAGAATCATCTTCTTCTATTAGTAGGAGCTCATTTAATGAATAAAACTCCCTATTTTGAAAGTTATTCAAGAAGAATCCTACTAAAAGACAAAGAGAAAATATACAAATGGAAATCCATATCTTTGCTTTCATATGCATGTATATAACCACCTCATCATTAGTTTGAGCAAAAAGGTGGGGATTCTACACAAAAAAAACAAAAAATTTTTTCCGGTTTTTGATCGGTTTCTTCCTATTTAATAGCAAAGTTTATCGCCCAATATATTTCATGTTTCCTCTGTGCACAGTCATTTTTTTTGCGTTATACTTTAACATGTTCATTCATTATCAAGCGGCTTTTTCAGAATAATTAAGGAGGGTTTAATTTGTCTATTCTACATTGGGCTGTACTTGCGCCTTTTATATACACCCTATTGATTCCTATCACATACAAACTTTTGAAAAGGGTACATACAGGATGGTTCGTACTTCCACTTCCAATTCTACTATTTGTTTATTTTTCCAGTAATATTGGGACAACCTCCAGTTTACATGCAAAAATAGCATCAATCCCTTGGATACCATCATTAGGAATTGATTTCGCAGTAAAATTAGACGGTCTTGGGATGCTTTTCGCGTTATTAATAGCTGGAATCGGTTCACTTATTATTTTATATTCCATCTATTACTTAGATAAAAATAAAGAAAAGATTAATCAATTCTACGTGTATCTTCTCTTTTTCATGGGAGCTATGCTTGGAGTCGTATTATCCGATAATTTGATTGCTTTATATATGTTTTGGGAAATTACAAGTATTTCTTCGTTTCTTTTAATAGGTTTTTGGAATAACCGAAGTAACTCTCGATATGGAGCAATTAAATCGATGGTTATTACTGTATTTGGTGGTCTTTCCTTATTAGCTGGAATAGTACTCCTATATTTAATGACAGGGTCATTCAATATTTCAGAAATTATTACTTCTGTTCAACAAAAATCTATTATCTCTCATCCTTTATTTATTTTAGGAATGATTTGTATCTTACTTGGCGCATTTACAAAATCTGCTCAATTCCCATTCCATATTTGGCTGCCAGATGCAATGGAAGCACCAACTCCAGTCAGCAGCTATTTACATTCAGCTACGATGGTTAAGGCGGGAATTTATCTTATTGCACGTTTAAGTCCTGTATTTGCTGTGTCTGGTTATTGGCTTTGGATTGTATCACTTGTCGGGATTATTACCTTACTGTACGGATCATTTATTGCCGTAAAACAAGTAGACCTAAAAGGACTTCTTGCATACTCAACGATCAGTCAGCTCGGAATGATTATGTCTTTACTAGGGATTGGTGCTGCTGGTGTTCATTATAGCAATGAAAATGTTTATTACATTGCAACAGCTGCGGCAGTCTTTCATCTTGTCAACCATGCAACCTTTAAAGGTAGTTTATTTATGATGGTTGGGATTATTGACCACGAAACAGGTACAAGAGATATTCGTCGTTTGGGCGGCCTTATGAAAATCATGCCAATCACATTTGCTATTGCATTAATTGGCTCGCTTTCAATGGCTGGTATTCCACCATTTAACGGATTCCTTAGTAAGGAAATGTTCTTTGCGAGCATGTTGAATATCCGTGAATTCAATATGTTTAACTTAGATACTTGGGGAATTCTATTACCTATCATCGCTTGGGTTGGCAGTATCTTCACATTCGTATATAGTATGATTCTTGTATTTAAGACTTTCACCGGAAAATATCAACCAGAAAAATTATCTACTAAGCCACATGAAGCACCAATAGGAATGTTAATTTCACCAATTATATTAGTATCTCTTGTTGTGATTTTCGGATTATTTCCCGGATTATTATCTAATACTATTCTATCCCCTGCCATTACATCTATTTATGGTGGAGGCGTTTATGATTTGCATATCTATCATTGGCACGGTTTCCAGCCTGAGTTATTTATGACAATTGGCGTTATCGTTTTTGGAACAACCCTTTATTTATCAGTAACGAAATGGTCTGTTATTTATCAAGCTATTCCTGTTGTTTGGAATCGGATATATGATTGGTTATTTGGAGAAACAGAAAATACATTTAACAAACTGACGAATAAATATATGACTGGTTCTCTTCGAACCTATTTGATTTATATCTTTTCTTTCTTTATTCTAATCCTTTTTTATACTTTATTTGCGAAGGATGGATTTATAATAAACACTTCCTTACTATCGCCAATTGGAGGATACGAAGTGGTTCTATCACTTGTTCTTGTGATTTCGACTATAGCAATATTGTTCTCTAAATCACGTTTGACCTCTATTATTCTTTTAGGCGCAGTCGGTTATACCGTTTCTTTATTCTATGTAGTATTTCGAGCACCTGACCTTGCGTTAACACAATTGGTCATTGAAACAGTTTCTGTCGCTTTATTTTTACTATGTTTTTATCATTTACCTAGAAACGCTAGGAAGAAAGAAAGTATTCCTTTTAAAATATCAAATGCAGTGATTTCTGTGCTAGTAGGGCTGGTTGTAATGCTTATTGCCATTGCCTCTTATAGCACAAAATTGTTCGATTCCATTTCTCCATATTATGTGGATAATACATATATTAAAGCGGCAGGAGAAAATATGGTCAATGTTATCTTAGTTGATTTCAGAGGATTTGATACTCTCTTTGAAATTACTGTACTAGCTATCGCTGCTATTGGTATTTATTCCATGATAACCTTGAGAATGGGAGGAAAGAAAAATGAAAATAAATAATTTAGTTTTACAAACGATTACTAAAGTCATTGTTTTTTTGATACTCCTATACTCTGTTGATCTCTTTTTTGCTGGGCATTATACACCAGGTGGAGGATTTATCGGTGGATTAATGGCAAGTGGAGCGATCGTTCTATTGCTGATTGCTTACGATTTAAAATTTGTGAAGAAAATCTTCCCTGTAAATTTTATTTACGTTACCGCAATAGGACTGTTAATAAGCTTTTTAACAGGAATGATTGCTGTTCTTACTAACAAACCATTTTTAACCCATTTTTTTAATAAGCATGTTCACCTGCCTTTATTAGGAGAAACATCTCTTCATACTGCTGCATTATTTGACTTGGGTGTTTTCCTAGTAGTAGTTGGCGTTACAATGACCATTATTCAAACGATTGGAGAGGATAACTAATGGAATTCTTAATGGCATTTATCATCGGCATTCTATTTATGTGTGCAACGTATTTAATTCTTTCTAAGAGTCTTTTACGAATTATTATTGGAACGGGGCTTTTAAGCCATGGGGTTCATTTATTATTATTAACGATGGGCGGATTAAAAAAAGGGGCTGCTCCTCTCTTAGGACAACATGTAGAGAGTTATACTGATCCATTACCCCAGGCATTAATATTAACTGCCATTGTTATTAGCTTTGGGGTAACATCTTTCTTGTTAGTACTTGCATACAGAACTTATCAGGAATTAGGAACGGATAATATGGAGAAATTGAGAGGAAAAAAGTATGATTAATCTAATTCTATTTCCCATTTTAATTCCTTTATTTATGGGAATTATCTTGATTTTCTTTCATAAGAGAGTCATTTTACAACGTATTTTTTCCTTATTGAGTACTAGTGCTTCGATTGTTGTGGCACTACTTATCATGGATAAAATTAAAAATGAAGGAATTCAAACAGTAAATTTGAGTAATTGGGATGCACCTTTTGGGATAACGATTGTATCAGACATGGTATCAGCGCTTCTTGTGTTAACAACAAACATTATCGCATTCTGCTGTATCCTCTATTCTTTTAAAGGAATCGATAGAGAGAGAGAAAATTACTTTTATTACTCCATGATTCAGTTTCTTTTAGTCGGTGTTATTGGTGCTTTTTCTACGGGGGATATTTTTAACCTGTTTGTCTTCTTTGAAGTGATGTTAATGGCTTCCTATGTACTACTTGTGCTTGGAAATACCAAAATACAGTTAAGAGAAACAGTAAAATATATTATTATAAATGTTGTCGCTTCAGCACTCTTCGTTATTGCAGTTGCTTATCTTTATTCTGTTGTTGGTACTTTAAATATGGCGTTTATTTCAGAGAGAATCAGTGAATTAGGTGATACTGGAATATTAACCGTTATTGCGGTCTTGTTTTTAATTGTTTTCGGTCTAAAAGGAGCGATTTTCCCGTTATTCTTCTGGCTTCCAGGATCTTATAACGCCGCACCAATACCGATACTTGCATTATTTGGAGCTTTATTAACGAAGGTTGGCGTTTATTCAATTGCTAGAACATACTCCCTATTCTTTTACGAGGATTCTTATGTCTTTGCGTTATTAGGCACTCTTGCGCTTATTACGATCATTTTAGGGGCTATCGGTTCCATTGCTTATAATGATGTAAAGAAAATAATTATCTATAATATTGTTACAGCAATTGGTGTTATCTTATTTGGATTCTCGGCTTTTAATACAGTTTCTCTCACTGGGGCAATTTTTTATCTGATACACGACATGATTATTAAAGGAGCTCTATTCTTATTAATCGGAATTATGATTTATATTACAGGAACTAGTAATTTAAAATCTATGAGTGGATTAATAAAGAGATATCCTCTACTTGCTTGGACATTCTTTATTGCAGCACTTGGCCTAGCGGGAATTCCGCCATTAAGTGGATTTGTCGGTAAATTACTCATTATCCAAGGGGCTTTTGAAGAAAGTAATTATATTGGTGGCTTTATTATTGTTCTATCTAGTCTCCTCGTATTACTTTCTGTTATCAAGATTTTTGTTAAAGCATTTTGGGGAGATGAATCAGATAATGTTACGAAAAAGCCTGTAAAAACACTTTTATTACCTGGCTGTATACTAGTTCTTCTTTCCTTCCTTATAGGTATTGGAGTAGAGGTGCTTTTACCATATATTTCTCTAGCTGCCGAGAGCCTGCTGCAACCGGAAAACTACATACATGCCGTATTAAAGGAGTGATGACAATGGCATTTCAATTATTATTAAATCTCTTAATCAGTTTTGTTTGGATGTTTCTGAAAGGTTCCTTCGCTCCAGACACATTTCTAATCGGGTTTATTATCGGATTAATGCTCATTTATATGACAAGAAGATTTTTCACCGATAAGTTTTATTTATATCGAGTTGTTTCCATTATAAAACTTTTAGGTATTTTTCTAAGAGAACTAGTACTTTCCAATATTGCGGTGTTAAAAATTATACTTCGACCAAGGCTAAAAGTGACACCCGGAATTTTCGCCCTAGAAACAGCTTTAACAAAGAATTGGGAAATAACGATCCTTTGTAACCTTATTACCCTCACACCTGGAACGCTTGTTGTGGATATATCTGAGGACAATAAAATTCTCTATATTCATGCGATGGACATTCGTGATAAAGAGGCTACAATCAGCAGTATCAAAAATAGCTTTGAAAAAGCGATCCAAGAGGTGAGTCTTTAATGTTCCAAACGACCATGCATATATCTTTACTTATCATTTCTATTTCGACTATTTTATTCATTTATCGAGTTGTAAAGGGACCATCCACCCCTGATAGAGTGGTTGCACTTGATGCAATCGGAATTAATCTTGTTGCTATTACTGCTATTTTATCAGTAGTATTAAAAACTTCGGCCTTTTTGGAAGTTATTCTTCTTATTAGTATTTTAGCCTTTATTGGTACGGTGGCTTTTTCTAAATATCTGGAGAGAGGAGTAATTATCGACAATGACCGAGACAATCATTAATATTATTATAGCGATCCTTATTCTCTTAGGAGCCTTATTAAGTCTAATTGCAAGCATTGGAGTATTAAGACTACCCGATGTGTATACAAGAAGCCATGCGGCATCGAAATCAGCGACGCTGGGAGTAATGTTTATTCTCCTTGGTGCCTGTCTGTATTTTTTCCAATCAGAACAGATTTTTCATTCACGTTTCATACTTGCGATTGCTTTTATTTTCTTAACATCTCCCGTAGCTGGGCAACTTATTATCCGCTCTGCTTATAATAGTGAAGTACCAATGGCAGAGGAAACGATAAGAGATGATTTAAAACAGGCAAAAGATGCCAATAAGCCATGATTTGCCTAATCAACCATTGTTTCGGTGGGTTTAGCTTGTACAAAATAGTGAATAATAAGGACGTCCTTCTATTGGACCAAAACATCATAGGAGAATAACATATGAAGAATATTCGTGAAGGATTAATTCCCACCGTCCTAGGAACAGCCGTTACAACTGCTGGTATCGTAATGAAGCAAAATCGGAAAATTGATTCCATGATTTCCAATACTGTTTTCGGTTTCGGACTAGCGCATGTCGTCTTAGGAGCAATTGACCTAGTCGAACATCGCAACAAATTTTAAGAAAAGCGAAAGCACGTTGAATAATCGATCCCATTTTAAAGACTTGAAATCAAAGGCAAATTTGCCCTTTAAGTGATTTCAAGTCTTTATTTTTTAGCGCTAATCATATTCTCCCTCTATAGAGAATATGATGGAAGAAGTTAGAATTTTATGTACGAAAGGAATGGCTACTATGTACCAAGCTCTTTATTATCATCGCAATACTACTACTTCAGCAGCATTCCATCCATATCTACATTACCCAATTTATTTTCGAGAATTTCCCGAGGTAAATCCTGCTAAACTTATGGATTCTGCTAAGGATACATTAACACTTTTACCCGACGTGGAAGCATGTTTAAAACAATTAGTTAATTCCCCTGACTTTTCTAAAAACTTAATGAGTGCCGCCCAATTATCGAAAACAGCAACAGTTGAACAATTAATTAAATCAATTGGTATAAAAGAAATTCCGAAGATATCGTATAATCCAGATGGAATAACGTTAAATTTTGACCATAAAAATAAACCCCCACATTGCTGCTATTTGTCTGTTCAATTAAGATGGCGCTAAACCCTCTTTTCATGAATAATAGATTATTTCAGACTGCATATAAGTTCAGCCTGAAATAATCTAAACGAAACACTATTTATTTTTTTAGTTTTTTCTCAATACTCGTTATTACTTCTCTTAGGAAACCCGTTGATTTTACCTCCATCAAGTAGGATCATCATTTATGGTAAAAGCTACATATAACCACGATATTTTAGTAATAAGGATAAGGTCCGTATGGTACTGGGCCATATGGAACTGGACCATATGGAACCGGGCCATAGAACGGTCTAGGTCTAATTAAAGCTCCGCCTAATACTCCGCCTAATAAACCTCCCACAAATGGTGCTGCAAACCAAGCTCTGGAATCTTGCTGCGGATATTGATAAGGATATCCATGCATCATTCACAATTACCTCCACTCTCTTTTTAGACTTATTTCTCTCTCTCTATTTTCTATGCTAATGTCCTCCTTTTGGACTGGGCTATCGCCTGTTACCCCTAAATTTCCAAATAGAAAAAAACAATCACTATTTGTAAATACGGAAGAATTAGGATAGGCATAGGTAAATCCATTAATTTATTCACCCTTAGGACATTGCTTGTCTATACTATATGGAATAGATGGCGCAGGAGGAATGGTAAATAAAATGAATTCACTTTTTGATTTCACGAATAAGACAGCAATTATCTCTGGGGGAAGTCGAGGATTAGGAGAACAAATGGCAACTATATTAGGAGAAGCAGGTGCTAATATCGTCATTTGTTCGAGAAACGTAGAACAGTGTACAAAGACAGCTGCTAAATTACAGAATAAAGGGGTAAACGTATTAGCCCTTCCTTGCGATGTATCCAAAAAAGAGGAGATAGATCGTGTTATAAGTAAAACAATTGCCAAATTCGGAACGATAGACATCTTGATTAATAACAGTGGAACTTCTTGGATGGCACCTTTCCTAGATTATCCAGAGGACAAATGGGACAAAGTGCTCGCTGTTAATCTTAAAGGTTCTTTTTTATTTTCACAGGCAGTTGCTAAAAAAATGGTGGAGCAAAAACGAGGCAAAATTATCAGTGTTTCTTCCGTTACAGCATTTAACGGGACACCACCACAAGTATTAGACGCGATTGCGTATAACACAAGTAAGGGTGCACTGATTACGTTAACTAAGGAATTAGCTATTAAATTAGCCCCCTACAATATACAAGTAAATGCGATTGCACCTGGATTTTTCCCGACAAAAATAACGACAGTATTTGAAGACCATTATAAACAAATTACTGCAAGAATTCCGGCAGGACGTTTAGGGGAACTAACTGATTTAGACGGAATTATTCTTCTCTTGTCCGGAGAAGCATCCAATTATATCACCGGACAAACAATTGCCATTGATGGTGGACTTTCTTCAAGTCTATAAGTAAAGTGCAAACTAAAAAAAGAAAAGAAAGAGGGATAGGAAAATGGCTCATGTTACAATCGACTTTTATGAGTTATTAAAAAAAGGTGGAACATTGCTACAATATCGCTTAAATAATCGAATAAAAAATAGCTTAAATCAAATGTCTGTCATTGATTTAACAAGTTCAAAAGCAAATCCATTAACTAATAAAATAGATCAAATTCAAAACTACACAGAACAATTAAGTAATTATATTAACCTTCCTACTAAAACAGATTTAGCGAATGCAACCCAACTAATTCTTCAATCTGAAGAAAAAATTGATAATCTGGATGATCAATTATTTGAATTAACAAATATGATGAAAGATGTTAAACAACTAATTGAACAACTAGGCAGTAACCCTTCTGATGATTATTCCAATCAATTGACCAATAAAATCACCGAGCAAGAGCAAAGAATTTCTACTCTACAAAATGAATTAGTGCAAACAAGACAACAATTGGATTCCCAAAAAGAAGAATTCAACTTTACTAATCAGGCGATATAAAAATGGCAAAAAAAAATCTAGCTAATTTCATTCATACCTTATCGTACGATCCAGTTGTCGGGCAATCAGAAAGATATGCAATATGGAAGAAAAATAAAGCAACGTTGTGGTACTACCCTGCTAAAAGAAGAAAATACAAAGAATCCATCTACCTTATTTATTCTATCGTAAATAAACCATATATTCTCGACTTAGGTCCTTCTATGAGTTTAATCGAGGCGTTTAATACTGCAGGATATGATGTATATTTAATCGATTTTGGTATACCTGCATATGAAGATCGCCACTTAACAATAGATGATTATATAACAAAGTACATTCAGCAAGGATTTAAAAGGGCAATTCGACATGCCGGAACGGATTCTTTTACAGTCATTGGTTTTTGTCTAGGAGGAACACTTGCTACCATATTTGCTGCATTAGATAATCGTCATATAAAAAATTTAATTCTAGCTGTTTCTCCTATCGATTTTTCTGCTTTTCCTGATTACAATAATTGGCTGATGGCCCTTCGCGAAAATGAATTACAGATTGACGAACTTATTGATAAAATGGGGATCATTCCACCAGAATCGGTAAAATACGGGACAAGATTACTTGTTGCCCCCTTGTCATTCAGTCATTATTTAGCACTTCTCAATCGTTCTGGAGAAAAGAATTACACCGAGAAATGGGCAAGAATGAACAAATGGACACTTGATCACATTCCAGTTGCTGGTGAAACTTTTAAACAAATTATGAATGATTTTGTAAGGGATAATAAAATGGTTGAGGGTGGATTAACAATCAATGGAGAAGAAATTGATTTCTCTAATATCCAGTCCAATTTACTTGTATTTTCAACAAAAAATGATCCTCTTGTTCCTAGTTCACTTTGCGAACCAATCATGGATCTTGTTTCAAGCAAAGATAAATCCTTTGTTTTATTTGAAGGGGGACATGCTGGTCTTGTTGCGAAATCACATATGCCAGAGCCGATGGAATCTTGGCTGAGAGCCCATAGTACGTCTATTTAAAAGATGCCAAAGCCCCGTTTCTTATAGGGGCTTTGGCTAATTACATATATTGATAAAGAAAACTTCCACCAGTGTTTTTTTATCATCTCCCACTAACGGTTAGTTGCACTTATCTTACCTTTACTGGAGAGCTTCAACACCTAGTAGCTTCCTCGATTTTCCGCAGCTTGAGCTGACGGCTTGCTGTCCGTTAAGAGCGAGATAAAATATCTTTATTTTGTACCTGCAAATCTTTCTACAAATAGTGCTAAAGTTCTTGTCATGACCCCTGTTGCACCTGCTTGACCTAAATCAGTTGTTTTACTTTGCGTTGACGTTCCAGCAATATCTAGATGTACCCATGGAGTTTCCTCTGCAAATTCTCCAATAAAAGCACCACCCATAATTGCATGCCCTGCTCCACCTGGTGAATTATTTAAATCAGCAATCGGGCTATTGCGTACTAATTTCTTATGACTCTCAAAAATAGGCAATCTCCACATTTGTTCGCCCACTTCATAGGATGCTTCTAGCACTTGTTCAAATAATGATTCATTATTCGTCATGGCACCAGTTGTCTCCATCCCTAATGCAGTAATTACCCCACCTGTTAGTGTTGCAACATCAACAAGGTAATTAGCTCCATGATGTTTAGCATAGGTTACTGCATCTGCTAAAACTAACCGGCCTTCTGCATCCGTATTTAATACTTCAATTGTCTTTCCACTCATAGATGTGATGACATCATCTGGTTTAAATGCATGACCACTTATCATATTGTCAGTAGATGGAATAACGGCAACAACGTTTTGTTCTGGTCTTAATTCTCCAATAATCTCCATCGCCCCAAGCACTGCTGCAGCTCCACCCATATCTGTTTTCATGCCAACAATACCTGCTTTTGTCTTAATAGAATAGCCACCTGTATCAAACGTAATCCCTTTTCCTACTAAGCCAATGACATCTTCCCAGTTTTCTTTTCCTTGATATTTTAGAACAATCATTTTAGGAGGCTCGGTAGAACCTTGGTTTACTGCTAGTAACGCACCCATCCCAAGCTTTAGCATATCTTCCTTTTCTAAGATTTCTGCTTCAAATCCATATTTTTCTGCTAATTCTAAAGCAAAATTAGCTAGATCTGTTGCCTTTAACATATTCCCTGGTAGATTAACTAGCGTACGAGCAGAGTTTGTTGCTTGTCCATATACATAACCTACCGTTAGTGATGCCTTTACTTCTTCTCCTTCCGCATTACTATAGACGGTAATTTCCATAATTTCCTTTTCTGGTTCATTAGACTTTTGCTTATAGCCTGCAAATTCATACGTAGAAAGCCCAAATGCTTCACTGCATGCATGCGCAACATCCTGTGCTTCATTCTGTTCTGTTACAAAGGAATCCAAATAAATAGCTGTTTCCACCCATTTTTCACTTTTAATGCGTTTATATGTTGCTCCAAAGATTTCTTTTAGTTCATCAAAAGAAAGCTCTTTTCCCTTGCCTAATCCAACAAAAACAATTCTTTTTGCTCCAATTTTCCCAAAAGTATGTATAACCGTAATGGATTTTTTCTTTGCTGAAATATCGCCATCTTTTACTAGATTGGTTAACTCTCCATCAAAGCATTCATCTAATTGTTGAAGCTTTCCTTCTAATTTAATAGATTTGTCAAATAACCCCACAATGATACTTTCATGGTTATTTTGCAATTCCCATTCTGACTGATATGAAAACATATACTCATTCCTCCATTCATTTCTTCTTCCATTATAACGAATTTATTCATCATTTCGTATAGCTAATTAAATTTTCTAACATCTATTCTGCAAATATAAAAAGATTTTTTCGAATTTAAGTAGAAAGCTCGATAATTGGTTATGTTATAATAAGATAAGTGGAAACGCCAAATTAGAGGCGTAGTTAATGCTATCCTAACAGATTTCAACCATAATGGCATTTATTACTCTTCGAGGGCTTTAAAAAAATACATACATAAAGAAAATCATTTTTACTCTATTACTAACTCCACTGTCTACCTCCTTATTTCCATTAACATTCCTTATATGAAAGATTAATAATGAGTTAAATAAGGTATACATACTAAAAGTACTACAGATTCTACCAAGAAATGACGAGGTGTTTTTTATGGAACTACTAGCTAACTTCCCTTTACTTGCGAGCTTATTTGCAATCTTTTTTGCACAATTTGTCAAAGTACCGATTACCTTTTTTGTTACAAAAAAAATTGATTGGTCTTTGTTAACTAGTACTGGAGGCATGCCAAGTTCTCATTCAGCCGCTGTGACCGCCCTTTCAACAGGGATTGCACTTCAAACAGGACTTGATTCACCAATATTTGCTGTTGCTGCAATCTTTGCGATTATCACGATGTTTGATGCAACAGGGGTTAGAAGGCAAGCAGGAGAACAAGCCATTGTTTTAAATCGTTTAGTCAATGATTTTAATAAGTTCTTAAACGAAGCAAAAGGATGGCAAAACAAACCAGAACAAGAAAAAAGAAAAGAGTTAAAAGAATTATTGGGACATAAACCAATTGAGGTATTTTTTGGTGGACTAACAGGGATTCTATTAACACTACTTTTACATATGTTAATTTATTAATACTGCTATTTAAATAATAAAGACGCTGCTTAAGCCTTAAGCAGCGTCTTTATTTCTAGTATAAAAATGTGGATATCCTAAAGGAAGGCTTAAACAAACCTTCTTGACTCTTGTAAAAAACAATTTCTATATGACAGCGGTTTTCGATTTATCTATGTAATTATTTATTTTCTGCTTTAGTATACTGTTGGCGGAATACTTGCATAGATTCGTCTTCATTTAATGCACTTAATGTTTCCTCTGTTAATTTTCCTTTACCCATTTCTACTATGTATACATCGATTGTTTTCTTCCCCCATTGGCTATAGACGTCATCTACGGTTTCATAGTATAAATCTAATTTATTTCCATTAATTGCTGAACCAGTATCAGCAACTACTCCAAATCCATAATCAGGGATGAAAAGAATAGTACCGATTGGAAATACACTAGTATCAGCGGCAATTGTACTATATAAATCTCTTTTTACTTTTACTCCTGAATAAGTGATTCCAAATTGGGGATGCCCAGGATTCTTACCTGTTGATTCATATCCAGCTGTATATCCAGTTGCAACGACTCGTTTTGTTGGATATTGTGACCAATCCTTCATATTTTCTAGCAAAGGAGGTTTACCTGCAACCTCTTTACTTGATGAAATTTGTGTTTTGTCCACTAATGCTTTTTTAAAGCTTTTTAATGCTACACCAATTTGCTTTATTGTATGATCAAACTGATCGTTATCTTCGCTTGCTTCTGCTTGTTCGTAACTGCTATAATTTATCGAACTAGCCTTTACACCTGAAATTGACTGAAATGTGGTTAGTAGTGCTGCCATAAAAAGTAGAACCATGCCTACCCTTCTAAAAAACTTTTTATAAAAATTCATATTTTTCACTCCTCCCAAAACTATTCATTTCCCATATTCCAAGAATTTATTCATAAATAGTTAAAAAGTGAAACTTTCCCCCTAGTAAAATACCAAATAATGCAAAAAAAATTCATTTAGGATGCACTAATCGATTGTTTTTTATTCCTACCACTAGTCAATAATCAATGTTAACAGAAGAAAACTACCAAATTTTAACTATACCATTTTTAAAAAGCAGAATGCGGTCCTGCTGAAGATTAAAAAAGTGAGAAATCACGATCATTGTGATATGATAGCTTTTAGAATCAATCTTTATTAGGAGGGTTTAGGAAAATTGGAAGAAAATCAAACCATTTATGATATTACAGTTATTGGTGGTGGACCTGTTGGAATGTTCACTGCTTTCTATGGAGGGATGAGACAAGCAACCGTCAAAATCATTGAAAGTCTCCCTGCACTTGGCGGTCAGCTTACAGCACTCTATCCTGAAAAATATATATATGATATTGCTGGATTTCCGAAAATTCGCGCTCAAGAGCTAGTTGATAACTTAGAAGAGCAAATGAAAAAATTTGAACAGTCTATCGTTCTAGAACAAGCTGTTCAAACGGTTGAAAAACAAGGGGATGGTATTTTCAAAATCACTACAGATAAAGAAGTACATTATTCCAAAACAATTATTATTACAGCTGGAAACGGAGCATTCCAACCTCGAAGATTAGAATTGGAGCAAGCAAAAGAATTTGAAGGAAAAAACCTTCATTACTTTATCAATGACTTAAATCAATTTGCAGGAAAAAAAGTAATGGTGTTTGGCGGTGGGGATTCTGCTGTAGACTGGGCATTAATGCTAGAGCCTATTGCTGATACCGTTTATCTAGCGCATAGACGTGATAAATTCCGTGCACATGAGCATAGCGTAGAAAACCTTAAAAATTCAAAAGTAAACATTAAAACACCTTATATTCCTTCTGAATTAGTGGGAGATGAGGAGATTAAACAAGTTATTCTTGAGAATGTAACAACACAAGAAAAAGAAATTATTGATGTAGATGCAGTCATTGTAAACTACGGATTTGTTTCTTCCTTAGGTCCAATTAAAGAATGGGGCTTTGATATTCAAAAGAACTCCATTGTTGTTAACAGCAAAATGGAAACGAATATTCCAGGTATCTATGCTGCAGGCGATATCTGCACATATGACGGAAAAGTAAAATTAATTGCTACTGGATTCGGCGAAGCACCTACAGCTGTTAATAATGCCAAAACATATATGGATCCGAAAGCGCGAGTACAACCGCTTCATAGTACTTCTTTATTTAAATAAACCTACTAAGACGGAGGACAATCTTTTGCTTCTTTTTCACAATTCATTGAATTGCTCTTGAAAAAACAAAGATTGATAACAGTATTTTATTTGTTGCTAACAAAAAACACGACTATCATCTAATTGAATAGTCGTGTTCATTATTCAGCTCTTCGTAATTAGCACTCTTCAGGTGTCCCAGCCACTTTTGCTGTACGGAAAGATGACCCACAACCACATGAAGCAATCGCATTTGGGTTATCGATGGTGAAGCCTCCGCCCATTAGGGATTGTTTGTAATCAATTTTTGTTCCTTTTAGAATTGGACCATCGTTTTGATCTACTAAAACACGAATACCAAATTGCTCAAACAATTGATCATTCTCTTCTTTTTCCGGTGAAAAGCCCATTCCATAAGATAAACCACTGCAGCCTCCACCTTTTACTGCTACTCTTAAATAAGAATTTTCTTCGTCATTTTCCTTCATCATTTCTTTTATTTGAAGAGCAGCGGCTTCTGTTATGTGTACAATTTCTTCTGTCACTGTCCATTCTCCTTTCAACGTATCATTATTTTTTATTATATACCTCTATTCCCAACTACTCAACTGAAGGGACTTGTGTAAAACCTGGTAACAAAAGGTTACGTATTGTTGCAAGTATTTGCAAAATAATCATTTGTTACCTCATCATAAATACAAATTTATCCGTTTTCCTTTCCCACTAAAACCGACAGATACTCAAAACAAAGACTTTTTACCTATTTATAATATTTGTATAGGAAGTATTGCTCACTGTAATGTATAATAGTAAATATAGCGAATGCGCCTTATTACCCATCAGACAAAGGAGTGAGCAACTTGAACAAAATTGAACCATTATATGATAAACAATGCACTTGTTTGCTTTGTCATACTAAATTTACTACAAAAAAATTACGTTCAAGATTTGTTAAATTGGAGAAATTAGATACAGATTTTTTTCCTATTTACGCTGAGCATAATCCTCTCCTTTATTTCATAAATGTTTGCCCAGCTTGTGGCTTTTCTTACAGTGATGATACAGTTCCTTCTTTTTCTCCCGATAGTAAAATGATGCTGATTGAAAAAGTATGTTCCCAATGGATTCCTCATTCATTTGGTGAGGTACGTAGTATAGAAGATAGTGTTAAAACTTATAAGTTAGCCGCTTATTGCGCATCTTTAAGGAAGGACAAGCATATTACCCTCGCAGGTCTTCATCTGCGAATTGCATGGCATTATCGGATGTTAAATAATACAGACCAGGAAATGCGTTTTATAAACCTTGCATTATCAGAATATGAGACCTCCTATTCGGTTGGTGATTACCAAGGGACCCAAGTATCAGAATTAAGAACGATTTATTTAATAGCAGATCTTTCTAAGCGTACGAATAATCTTGAAAAGGCTACTAAATATTTTTCGAAAGTAATCGAGCAACAAAGTAGAACAGTGGAAACACAAATTGTGAAGCTTGCCAAAGAAAGTTGGCAGGAAATGAGAGATTACCAAAAAACTTTCATATAAAACAGTTTAAATCAGTGGGTTGATTTTTTCTTCTCGCCGCTGATTTAAACTGTTTTTATTAAAAAGGGTTTTCTTCTAAATATTGATAAATATTTTTCACCAGATCTTTCGAATCTTCTCCTGTTATTACTTCTCCATCTACGAGAGCAAATAACGCTTCTCCACATTGTCCACAATAACTTAAGCAGCCATACTCAATAACATCTACCGTTTCATCCTGCTCAAGCATTTCTTTCGCTTCGTAAGCACCAGATGAAAGGTTACTAAGACAAAATTCGATCAATGGTTTAAACAAACGTCTCACCTCTCTCCTGTAAATTATACTAGTTTTTTCTTGGAATTGTTGCAAAGAATACCTAAAGAGAAAAAGCCATTTTCCTACTGTAAAAATGAATAAACAGTCCTAATCTTTTAATATACTCTAAGGAGAAGCTCCGACTTTTATGGACGATTTATATCGCTATAGATATCTTTGCGCTTATATTAAAGGGGGGAAAGAATGAAAAAATTAGTAATATTAGGTGGTGGATATGGCGGTATGCGCGTTTTATCCTCCATCATACCTCATTTACCATATGATTTAATGGTCATCTTAATAGATAAAGTACCATTTCACTTTCTTAAGACAGAATATTATGCAATTGCCGCTGGTACTGTTCATGATAAGAGCCTACAAATTCCTTTTCCTAATCACCCTCAAGTAAGCCTAATACAAGCAGAAGTGGAAAAAATTGATTTACACAATAATAAAGTTTGGTTGACGGGAAAAAATCCAATTGAATACGATGATTTAATTATTGGACTTGGCTGTGAAGACAATTATCATCAAGTCGAAGGTGCAGAAAAATACACTCATAGCATTCAAACCATAAGTAAATCTAAACGTACACATAAGCAGCTCCACCACTTACCTGAGGGAGCAAAGATAGCTATTATTGGCGGTGGATTAAGTGGAGTGGAATTAGCAGCTGAATTAGCTGAAAGTAGTAAGTTACAAATATCACTTTTCGATCGTGGGGATGCTATACTATCTTCCTACCCTAAAAAAGTAAGAAATTATGTAGAACGATGGTTTAAGGACAAAAAAGTAATTGTTATTAAAAACAGTGTAATTACGCGTATAGAAGAGGATATCGTTTATAACCATGGAAGCCCGATTCCTTTTGACTGCATTGTTTGGACTGCTGGCATACAGCCAAATAAAATAGTACGAACACTAGATGTGGAAAAAGATAAGAAAGGACGAATTACCTTATCAAAGTATCATCACCTTCCTAATAATGATCGTGTGTTTGTTGTCGGCGATTGTGCTAGTTTAAAGCATCCCCCAAGTGCACAGCTTGCTGAAGGTCAAGCAGAACAAATTGCCTTTGTCCTGACATCAAGATGGAAAGGGAAAGTACTTCCAGATCATTTGCCTCCAATAAAGCTAAAAGGAGTCCTTGGATCATTAGGAAAAAAAGTCGGTTTTGGTCTCATTGCCAAAACTGCTTTAACAGGAAGAATTCCCCGTTTAATTAAACACGGAGTCTTATGGAAAGATAAAAATAAAAAAAATAAAATTACTGACTAATAACGCACTAGAGTGCTGTTTTCAATAGGAAAACAGCACTCGTTATTTCTATTTATATACTCGTATATCCGTATTTCTTAAATTCCTCATATATTTTCTTCAATTTTGGATTGCCTTCACCAACAATCTCTCCTTCAATTACGACTACTGGATAAAACAAATCTTCATCAATAATTTTCCGGCAAAATTCATTTTTATCTTCCTCGTAATTAGCTTGAAAAATATCATAGTAATTAATGTGAAAAGTTTGTTCTGGAAATTTTCTACTTAAGGCAGATTGTAGCCATTCATATGTATCTTTAGAGGATGGCAAATTAACACAGCTTGCACAAATTTGATCTGCACCATATATACTTACTTCAATTTCTTTTTTCAAATAAAATCTCCCCCTTATATAGACACGCTTGCTAATCCTATATTTCAACACTCATAATAGTGCCTTTTTATTTATCCATTGGCTGTTTTCGTAAAGTTTGTTGCTATTATCTGCAACCTATCCATTTATTGTTTATTTAATTCGTGTTCCTTGATTATAGATTTTTTATCCTAATGTGATTATAATAAATAATAGGAAAGGAGTCGATATGTATGCAAGAAGTTGAAATAAAAGAACAAGTACAAGAAGTACTAGATAAATTACGTCCATTCCTTTTAAGAGATGGTGGAGACTGTGAATTAGTTGATGTTGAGGATGGTATTGTTAAGCTACGCTTACTAGGTGCTTGCGGAAGCTGCCCAAGCTCTACCATTACTTTAAAAGCTGGTATTGAGCGTGCTTTATTAGAAGAAGTACCAGGCGTTTATGAAGTAGAGCAAGTATTTTAATCCTTCCTACATTGAAAAGCAGAAAGAGGATGCGATTGCATCCTCTTTTCCTTATTTAATCTCTGTCACAATAGCTCCAGAACAAATACTTCCTTCCTTATCTATTTCCAAAGGTAGAAAACACATTTCAGGTAGTATAGCCGTTAATCCTTCCATTAACGAATCCATTTCTCCAGGCTTTACAAAGCATAACACAGTTGGTCCTGCCCCACTTAAAGCCACACCATATGCACCAAGCTTATAGGCTTGTTCCTCCATTATTTGCAAATGTGGAACAAGCTCTTTTCGATATGGTTGATGGTACTTGTCCTGTTTCATCATCTTGCCTGCAAGCTCTATATTGCCTGTTAACAGAGCTGCAACTAGCAAATTGGAGATGGCACCTGCTGAAACAGCTTCTCCAAAAGAAAGAGAGCTTGGCAATACTCCCCGCGATGATTTCGTTAAGAGCTCTTCTTCTGGAATGACCGCCAACACTTCTAAATCTATGGAATGAATGATTTCTGCATCTACTTCTTCTCCTATTTGACAGCCAATAACTAATCCACCAAAAATACTCGCACCAACATTATCTGGATGGCCCTCCATTTTGGAGGCAATTTCAAACTTCTGTTGTTTAGTCAGCTGCAAATTCCCCACTTGATCAGCTAGCTCAATTCCGGCAACAATAGCAGAAGCACTAGATCCTAGTCCCCTTGCTAAAGGAATATTGCTGCCAACTTTAATCTGACAAGGGGCAAGAATAGTTTCAAATGTCTCCGCAACTTCGATTGCTGTTCGAATAATGAAATTACTTTCATCATTTGGAAATTCCTTTAGCTCCTCTGTTAACGGAATAACCTCCCAACATTCACTTCGAGCTACTTCTAATGTTAAATATAAATTTAACGCTAATCCAATACTATCAAAGCCCGGACCTAAGTTAGCAGTGCTTGCCGGAACTTTAATCAGTAGCATCTCACCTTCGTTCATATATGAACGACTCCTTTGATATGATTAGCGACTGCTTTCTCATCATTAGGCAGCACTACTGGTTTTAATGGACTCACATCGATAGCTGTATTTGGATCCTTCAACCCATTTCCTGTAAGAATGGCGACTATTTTGCTCCCCTTTGGAATTTTTCCATTTTGGATATGTTTATACACACCTGCAATAGACGCACAGGAACCTGGTTCAGCAAAAACGCCTTCTTTAGCAGCAATCGCACGATATGCAGCCACAATCTCTTCATCTGTTACTTCATCTATAATTCCATTTGACTCTTCTTGCGCTTGAACAGCCAACTTCCAGCTTGCTGGATTACCGATACGAATTGCTGTAGCAATCGTTTCTGGATTCTCAAACACCCGATTATGCACAATCGCTGCTGCACCCGCTGCCTCAAAGCCATGAATTTTTGGCAGTCCCGTTTGCTTTACTTCGTGATATTCTTTAAATCCTTTCCAATAGGCACTAATATTCCCAGCATTTCCAACTGGAATTGCTAAGATATCCGGTGCTCCTCCCAATTGATCACATAATTCAAATGCAGCTGTTTTTTGCCCTTCTAATCGGTATGGATTTACAGAGTTTACAAGTGCAACTGGTTCTGTTTCACTTATTTTTCGAACCATTTGCAAAGCTTGATCAAAGTTCCCCTCAATGGCAATAATCTCTGCACCATACATGACAGCTTGTGCGAGTTTTCCCATCGCTATCTTCCCTTCAGGTATAACAACAATACAGCGCATTCCTGCACGTGTAGCATAAGCTGCTGCTGCTGCTGATGTATTTCCAGTAGATGCACAGATAACTGTTGAGTTTCCTTCTTCCTTTGCTTTAGCAACAGCCATTACCATACCTCTATCTTTAAATGAACCAGTTGGATTTGTTCCTTCTGTTTTTACGTACAACTCTACTCCCCATTCTGCAGACAACTTTTCCAGCTTGATAAGTGGGGTGTTTCCTTCATTCAGTGTTAACATTGGTGTAGATTCATTTATTGGTAAATATTCCTTATATTCTTCTAAAAGGCCCTTCCATCTCATTACTTTATTCCTCCCTCAACTCGATAAGAACTTTTTACTGTTCGCACAGATGCTAAATCGCTTAATTCTAATAAAATATTTTCATAGTTTAATAAAGAAGCATGATGGGTAACTAAGACAATTTCCGCTAATCCTTTTTCCTTCACTGGCAATTGAAGAATCTTTTCAAAGCTTACTCCGTGTTGCGAGAAGATGGAGGTAATTTCTGCAAACACACCAACCTCATCTTTCACCTGTAACCGTAAGAAATATTTTGAGAACATTTCATCTGGTTCTTTTAGCTTCTTTTTAAATTGTGGAGCAATGGCACCTTTTCCATTTACACCTAATCTCATATTTTTCAATACATTTACTAAATCAGAAACAACAGCTGTTGCTGTAGGCAAACTACCAGCTCCTGGCCCATAAAACATTGTTTGTCCAACCGCTTCCCCGTACACATATACAGCATTGTATTCATTATGAACAGATGCCAATGGATGACTATCTACAATAAAAGTTGGCTGCACACTAACCTCTACTTTTTCTTCGTTCCTTTGTGCAATGCCAATGAGCTTCATTGTATAGCCTAACTGCTTTCCATACAGGATATCCTCATCAGTTACATTAGAAATCCCCTGTACTTTTACATCTTCTAAGCCAATATTCATAGAAAAACCAAGTGTTGCCAAAATAGTCATTTTTCTTGCTGCATCTAGGCCTTCCACGTCTGACGTAGGATCACTTTCTGCAAAGCCTAATTCTTGTGCTTCTGCTAGGACATCTTCATACGCTCTTTGTTGCTGGCTCATCTTTGTTAATATAAAATTAGTTGTCCCGTTGACAATTCCCATTAATTTAACGATTCGATCTGAGGCTAATCCATCAACTAAACCTCTTAGTATCGGAATTCCCCCTGCAACACTAGCCTCATAAAATAAATCACAATTATTATGGGACGCTGCTTGTAAAAGTTCTGCCCCATGTACAGCCATTAAATCCTTATTGGCTGTCACTACTTGCTTTTTGTTGTTTAACGCTTTAAGTAAGATATTCTTTGTCTCTTCAATCCCACCCATTACTTCAATTACCACATCTATTTCAGGATCATCCAAAATGTCATTTGCATCACCCGTTAAGAAAATGTCTGTTAACTCAACATCTCTCTCTTTATTGATATTTTTGACAAGAATTTTTTTCACTTTCACCGGGCATCCAACTTGATGCATAATTTTATCCTGATGATTTTCAATAATCTTCACAACGCCCGATCCAACAGTTCCTAATCCGAGTAATCCAATTGAGATTGTCTCCATCTGTTTACCTCCCGCTGATGTTCTTTTTACGAGAACAACTGTCTTTGTATAGTAGACATTATAGTGTTTGAATCCTTTTTTTACAAGGGGTGTTTATACATTCTTTAAAAATTTTCTATTTTATAAATAGAATATATATGTATTTATCCTTAAAAAATCAAAAGAATGCTCGTTTACTTATTGAATCCATTATATAGGAAGATGATAGCAATCTAAAAGGAAAATTATAAATTTTATGTATATTTAGATTTTTGTTTACATTTTATATTTTTTAATGGTTTTTCCGTCCTATTATGTATACATGTGATCGAAGGTTTAGATTAATCATCTTTGATATAGCTCCTCTGTTACTTTTTCTTCTCCCTAGATATAACGCACTCTAAGCTATATATTCTTTTAATGAAAGGCTGTTTTCGTAAAGTTGTTGCCGATGCCGGAATACACTTCGCCTCCGGGGTCTCAGGCTGTCTCGCTAATCCAACAGGAGTCTTCGTGTATTCCGGCTGCTCCATTTTTCCAACTAATTCTTTTTTCTATTGGAAAAACAACAATCCTTTAGAAAACAGCCTAATGAAATATAAAAAGACCTCATTAAAAAACAGAAAATGTGTTTTTAACAAGATCTTCTATAACCATTGCTCCCCCCATTATTCACAGCCAGGAAACAATAGGTATTTTCATTGTTTTAACTGGAACTTCTGTATTTTGGTAAAATTCCTTTAGAAAAATTTCTAAATCCCTTGATTGATTGAGCATTTTCTTTAACTTTTCTTCTAAGAATAATTGATCTGCTTCATGTGTAGCAGAATAATAATTTTCTACACATTCAACATAATGGATAGGGAATAATAATCTAGCATATATTAATCTCCATGCAAAAGAGCTTAAGGGCATGACACTTTGATATTCCTCATAAAATGTCTTCACTTCTCTATGAAATGTTTTAATATTTCTAAAATAGCGATCTCTTGTCCATTCAGCAAGATCTCTTCCACAGTGATCAAAAACCCAGTCAAATGGATTTTTGATATAATATTCTCCTGCCCATGTATCTTTGGTAAAACGGTTATAACAAATCGTACCACTATCTACAGCGCTCGGATCATCATCTAACTCTGTATCCACAAGATACTGAATGGCATTCTCAGCAATTCCCATATAATAGGGAAAAGACTCTAAAAATAATTGATCAAAGTCACTTTCTGGTTGTTTATATAACATGCTGTTCCAGAAACCTTCCATTTGATCCATTCTTTGTTCCCACATACTTTTCCATTGTCCCATCCTACTTATTTTTTGGACACCAAATTGAACGGTTCTTCCTCTAAAATGAAACTTTCCCAGTTTCCGTCCTAATTGTCGAGATTGAAATGGACGTATTCGATCATTAATAAGTACACAAAAAAGTTGCTCATTCATTTCTGTTTGTTTTGTGCCTTCTTTAGTCTCTAATAACATACTGACATGTCGATCTCCAGTCTGATATATATGTGCAGCAATTTGGTCTCTTTCCTCTAGCTCTTCTTCTTCTATACTCCCTACAGGAACAAGTGTATATAGTCTTCCTTGACTAATACAAGCTTCGTAGTGGCCAATTCTAGTTTCCTCTTCCACATCAATCCCATACTTTGAAGATAAAATATTCTGAATCAATTTCTCCTCCTCCTCATTTCCCTCTCTTTTAGGAGTATATGATTGAGACTGTTAAAACTTGTTAAGAGGATTAAATTAATGAAAAGTAAGTTCCTGGAAACAATAGGAGTAGAGGAACATTTATCAATGATTGTGCATATAATAATAAACACTGTGAATACATAGTGAATAAATAAAGAAAAGGTGAAGTTCATGTCATTAAAAGACCTAACAGAAAAAACAGCTAGAAAGTGGTTACATGAACGCGGAGTTGACATAGAAGATATTGCAAAGCTTGTTTTTCTTTTACAAGAGAAGTATCATAAAGATTTACAAATGGAAGACTGTATTCACAATGTGGAAAGAGTACTTTCAAAAAGAGAGGTTCAAAATGCTATTATTACAGGAATTCAATTAGATGTGCTGGCAGAAAAGAAGCTTCTAGAATCTCCCCTTCAAGAAATAGTGGAAACTGATGAAGGTCTTTATGGGGTAGATGAAGTGCTTGCCTTTTCAATTGTGAATGTCTATGGCTCAATTGGATTTACAAATTACGGATATGTAGATAAATTAAAACCGGGTATTTTACAAAAGTTAAATGACAAGAGTACTGGTGAATGTCATACTTTTTTAGATGACATTGTCGGTGCCATAGCAGCAGCTGCTTCAAGTAGACTAGCCCATCGTGCCAAAGGCGAAGAATAGTCAAAGTCAAACTATAAGCAGATGAATGATTGTAAATAAGTACCACCCGTGAGAACGGGTGGTTTTCTCTGCGGCTGAAAGCCTTTGTTACTGACCAAACCCTAAAGGGCTACTGAAAGGTTCGCCAATTGCACTACTTCTACTGGCCA
>Ga0209463_1000239_pt1 | contig 50042 bp, 46 predicted proteins | sample AgamicMgSfrz_FD_187169 | JGI IMG/M metagenome (GOLD analysis project Ga0209463, IMG submission 187169) | Agave microbial communities from Guanajuato, Mexico - Mg.Sf.rz (SPAdes) (version 2) | ecosystem: Host-associated > Plants > Phyllosphere > Phylloplane/Leaf | place: Guanajuato, Mexico...
ATCGAACAAGGCCTAGTTTCGGCAACTTTATTTTGTTCCCTACAACGGCAATGTTTTCATTTGTTTGTTTTGTGGTATAAGATTGTACGTTGTTCTTCTTAGATTTAAAGCGCGGTGCGCTGTTTTGATTTTTGAAAAAGCGTGTATACGCATCCGCAAGGTTGCGAACAGACGACTGAATCGCAATACTATCCACTTCTTTTAGCCAAACAAACTCTTCCTTCATGGCAGGAAGTTTGGCAGAGCATGTACCATATGTTAAACCTTTCCCAGTTTCTTTGTATGCGTGATCCCATAGGGATAGCAAATGATTAAATACAAAGCGAGAACAACCTATCGTTTTGTTAATTAGAATTGCTTGTGCTTGATTTGGATAGATACGAAACTTATAGGCTTTATTCATCATTATTTGATTCACCTCCATTTCGGTATATGACTATTATACACCGAACGTACATTCGATAGATAGTGAAGTAACACTTTATGTATGTCGAACAATTAAGATGGCTCCTTGCCATCCCTTGTTCAAAGCCAATTCATATCCCACCTACTCACTTCGCGTTCCTTGAGGAAGGAGTCTTCTTGGCTAAAATGATAAAGTGATCAGTCTCCTTTGTAAAGGACATTAAAAAAGCTAGGCAACATCAAAAAAGCTATTTCTGTATTCAACAGTTTCATCTTTTTTGAATTCCATTGACATCTATAATAATTATGTATGTTATATATTTCTAAATCTCTTGTTTTAATTAAATAACAGATTCGCTATGCGAAGCGAACAAACAATCCCTTATTTCTCCATGATTCTACAAATGCGCTTTAAATTTTATACAACTTGAAACTGACCCACCAATGTCATCTTTATTTGATGAGGCCTTTTCTATTTTTAAATCTTAGTGCTTTTAATATAGTTTCTTTCATGATTTCGTTTCGATTTCTCTTTTGTTTCCGTTGTTCTTGAAATGAAATTGAAAATTAATTATAGTATCCCAAATGGTATACACAAGCTATTTCACACAAATGATTGACCACATTCCTTAATTTGTATTTAACCATTAATTTTTGAATTACCAATAATATTTTTCTTGGTTATTACATTAAAGTTAATATTATGATATATTTATATTCGGAATAATTATATCTTACATTTAAAGGGAGAATTTTAATGGATAACCTACTATTGAAAAAGGACTTAACAACGGATCAAATGGTTCTTGTTACTTCAGAGTTTGAGAAAAAGAAAAAATCAAAAGGACTTGCTTACCTAATTTGGTTTTTTCTAGGCGGACTTGGTGGTCACCGCTACTACGCACGTGACTTTGGTATGGCAATTGCTATGACACTGACTCTTGGCGGAATTGGTTTCTGGGCTTTAATCGATGTTTTCTTTATTGGAAGCCGAATTGGTAAGAAAAATGAAATGTTAGAACGTGAAATTATTATGAAAGTTAAAAAGATGACTGCTTCAAAACGTTTATCTTCATAAAAAACCTCCTTTAGGAGGTTTTTTATACAAACACTTCAATTTATGTTTTCACTAAATACTTTTTCCAATAACAAGTACCCTCCCCATAACATGTAGCCATCAATACATCATACACGTTTCTAATTCTTGTTTCTCACTGCGTGTAATCATATTCAATTTTACGTAGCTTGTCCTTACTTCTCTTTTTATGTATTTTTATGTTTTAAGAAAATGACTCCACCAACTAGTAACAACAATGCTCCCACTGCTATAGAATTAAGGCTAGTATGGAATTGCTAATGCAGATATTTAGATGCAAAGTTGCATATTTAATTCAAATAAAACAACTACCTAAAGAACACAAGTAAACGTATCTTATGTCATTTTAAGAAATACAAAAGTACCTTATATTTTAGAATTCCTAGATTTGAACCGTAAATTGTGGTTTGAATTTTACTTTTGTTTGAACACTTTGCTATTAGAGCAATAGCGACCAGAATTCAAGTACCTGGCAGCTTGCTACATACCACTTCACTTTAAAAGGTACAAAACCCATTAAAATTAAACTACTGGTATAAGTGCCAATACTATCAAAATAATATTCTCATAATTTCTCTAGTTTAGACAAGTGGTTATATCTATGTGAATAATGTAGGATATATTACTTTTAATGTTGATTAAAAATAGTGGAGGATAAAAGAATTTCATATACCTTCTTTAACACGGAACCCGATGGTTATACAACTACCTTTGCTTCTGATATATTTTCAGGGACTAGTTCATTTACTTTTACAACCAAGAAACCCAATCCAGTAGAGACTTATATGCTGTATGTGAATAAGATATTTTCTATACATACCTCCTAGATCATTAGAGACTTAAAACAGTTTATATAATGTATTGATTCCTGTTTCAAGATATATCTTGTCTCAGAGCGCTTAAAAGCGCTCTTTGTTTTAAATAACTATTTCACCTATAAACTGCACATACATTTAAAACATACAATAAACAAAGACAACTCAGTATTAATCATTAAATGCCTTTTAAGTTACTATTTATTTTATATTTTTATATTTTTATATATAATAAATATTTTATTAAATTATGTAGATGTTATTGTTTGTTCATTTGGTTTTGTTCTATTCTCCATTGACTGCATGTAAAACCAATCTTTCTTCCGTAATAGATACTCTTTAGTTGGATCCGCTTAACTGTCTATACCACCCTTCAAATCTCCTTTTATTTCTTTGCTAACTTCACCTGATAAGCTGCTTACATAAAACGAACTGTTCTAGGAATTACTTCCTTTTTATATTTCCACCCTCTTACCAATGGTCAATAAAGCAAAAAGCATATCCTGCAATTCAAAAACAGCAGTCTACCTAATTAACTTGAAGTACGATATATATTCACTTGGTTTTGTTACTCCTTCATCGGGTTTTATTCTTATTTTTAACCTTTTATCATTAGTTCTCTTAGTAATCCCATTTCATTTTAGGAAGAAGATCTTATTTTTTAGATTACTTGCGATTCGAGGCTAACCCTTCATACTGATTCCTATTAAAAATAACAGTATTTTTCTCTCTTGTATGAATAGAGAAAAGTGTTGTTACTCAAGTAATCGGATAAGAATGAAACTCTTAAATATATTTGAGAATTATTCCTATCAGCCTCTTTGATATGGTACGTATTTACATAAGATATATTTTATGGTAAAATCAAACTAATCTAAATATTCAATTAAGGAGGAATAGTATGGTATTCAATATTCAAGCTAAAAGGTTATTAACACTAGTTATGGTAACAATTTTACTAGTAACACTATTAGTATTTCTCAATCGTTCTGATAGTGTAAAGGCAGAAGTGAACAAAGATTATTCAGGTGAAGAAATTTATAAAGGAATTGTATTAGGACAAGGGAAAGTAGCGACGTTATTTCCTCAAGTATGGGATGAAGAACAAATTCGTAAAGTAAACTCTAAAGAATCGTTAGAATTTTCCGCCAAGATTATTAATGAAATGAAATTAAGTGATCCTTCTTACTTCAATAACTTAAAAAAAGCAGTTAATTCAAAGGAACCTTTAGAAGTAAATCAAGCTTTTGAAAACGGAAGTTATTTGTTAAATCAAGCTTTTGAAAAGCTTAAAGTGAATAGTTATAATTCAAAATCTCAAAATCGAGCAGGAATAGGACTTATCGCAATTGTTGATAATAGTAAATATTATATTACCTATTATGCAGCACCAAAAGAGAGCCTTGAAGTTTCTTCTCTAGCTAATGTTAAAACAAGTAAAAAGTTAGAACAAGAACAACTAATTCAGAATGTTGTTAACCAACTATCTTATTAAATTATTAGTTTGTGTACAGACTAACAATATTACCTAGTTTGTCAGCATTCTTTATTGCTAGATTTTTATATCATAAAATAAAATTACTCCCAGATATACCCCCTATTATGAATAGAAAATCTGAGAAACAAATAGAAAGGCCTACTCTAAAAATCAGAGTAGGTCTTTCCATTTGCTTTTAAAAAATAAATTACAAAGATATTAAAGCTGATCACTATCAATATAAAAATGAGTTAACTCACCATCTTTTGACATATAAGAAATCTGAGTTTTAGCAGTTGTAACAGTTAAATAGAATGGTGAAGAAAAATTATTATTGATGATTTTTCTTCCTTCGCTCTGACATATATCTACTCTATCACAAGTTTTTTCTATTGTATCTGTAAGTACATTTGTAAGTGTCATTCCAGATGGACCATACCCTTTTCTAAATACATCATACTTTACAGTCATTTTTATTTTCTCTACATCCCCAGATAAAATTTCGGTTGTAATATCTCCTCCAAATTCGCCTGGATTTCCATTAGTATGACCAATAATGCCTTTAAAATTCGCTTGGATATCATCTTTATTACGATTACCTGAAAAGTTTCTGTTCCAATCATAACTATTTACATATGTATTGGATAAATTTTCATTGATATGTTTTCTAATTACTTTTGTTTGATTTGCTTGTAACTCTTCAGCTTGTACACTTGGCAAACTAAAAGTAGTAACTCCTAAACTTAAAATTAATCCTAAAAACAAATTATTTTTTTTCATTATAATTCCTCCTTTTTTTATTGACAAACAATAACGTACTAGTAAACATCTCCAGACCAACTTTCCAATATATGTTATTGAAAAGTAGCTTAAGTTGTATCCAAATTATCAAAAAGATAAATTATATTACATATTCCTGTTTTAATATTTATCAAGATTATTTTAATTAACTATTTGGTAGAATATATATTCTATTAAACTTTTTTCGAAATCGCTTTAAATTCTTAAGTTACTTACATCTACAAAAGGTATATTTTTGAAAGAAATAAAAAGAATATCCTTTAAGCACACAGTTTCTATTTAACCATTTGTTATTAAAATATAATTTACTTTTCACATTCTTAAATGCAATTTTTTTGTATAAATATGCTGAAGGTACAATAATGAGCAATAAAGCAACTCCATATATAATAAATAAAAATTTTATAAAGAGTTATATGAAACAAATAAATTTTTCCTACGTTAATTTATCCTTCCAATTTTTCGCAAAATAGTCTATCAGAGTTTTTACAACTTAGTTATTTATTTGACATTCGCCCTGCAGTTTTTACAGCATTATCCACATCTAAAATACCATGTCCATATAATCTACTGTTTTTAATATTACTTTTAACGCCATATTTATATAAAAAATCTATTGATTTTTCTGGTTGGTTTTTGTATTTATTTTGATCAATAATTAAAGCTAAAGTAGCAGATACTTTAGGAGCTGCTAAAGAATTTCCGTATGTAGTAAAGTATCCCCCTGGCCATGTACTAAAGATTGTTTCTTGTAGATAAAAACCTTTATTTATCCAATCATTTTCTCCATATTGTTTATATAGTCTAAGATCCCCTCCAGGAGCTACTATATCAATAATTCCCTCACCGTAATTAGAGAATATAGACAATTCATCTTTCATGTTAACCGATGCTACGGCTACTACATCATTAAAACTAGCTGGAGCATCAAAAATCTTGTTACTCATGTCCATTTCATCTTCTGCTTTTCCCTTGAAAAATTCATGCATTTGTTTATTATCTTTAAGATTAAGTGAATCATTGCCAACAGCTGCAACAACAACACTTCCTTGATTTTTAGCAAATTGAATAGCTCTTTTATACCCTTCAATTTCAGCTAAATTATTGACTGACCGATCATTATTAGAATGTACTATTCCATTTATTAGATAAGAACCTAAACTCACATTAATTACGTCAACATCATCCTTTGCTGCTTCTACAATTCCTTTAATTATCCAAATATTTTCAGATTTTTTCTTCCCTAATGCCCTATAAGATTTAATACCAATTCCAGGTGCTACTCCTTTAATACGCCCATTTGCGGCGATCTGGCCTGCAACAAGGGTACCATGTCCATTAATATCATTAATTTGATTAATATCCCCTGTTTCTTCAATTTCTCCCCCTTGAAAACCACCGCTTGGAACTAAGTTCTTTGAGCCCTCAATAATATTATTTTTCAAATCCGGGTGATTGAAATCTAGTCCCGAATCAACAATACCTACAGTTACATTTTTTGTTCCAGGATATACACTATAACTTTCTCCGTTATTTGTTATCTTTTGCATATCCCATTGCATTTTCCATAATGATGATTCTGACAAAATATCATCATGAAGATTGTTTAATTTATCCTGTTCATTATTTATAGACTGATTAAAGGCTCTAATTGAAGAATTATTTTCTAAAGATTTCATAGTTTTACTTGTTGTCTTTATTTGTAATAAACCAATTTCTTTCACCATGTAAACTACTTGTGAATTACTTGATGAAAATTTACCAATCCATTCATCTACATCTGCATTTTTATCTAACAAAATTGTATAGAAACTTTCTTTTTCGTCTGCATGAATATCTTCGCCTAAAAAAAATAGGGAAAATGTTAAAAAGAGGGCTAAAATAATTCTAATTGTCTTCATGTTAATTCCTCCAATTTTCTAAATTTCTTCAGGAAAATATACAAATTAAATTATAGATTTTTATACAATAAGGATCGAAACCATCAATATAATAAAATAGTTAATAAAGATAGATAATAAATTCCAATTAATTGTATTTTAAAATTAAATCTGAAAAAACACATTTGATTATTACCAATATTTAGATTACAATATTCTATATATATAGAAAAATTATACATTAAATACTTTTGAAAGGAGTTAGAATATGAATAACATTATATTATTTGATGGCGATTGTAATTTCTGTAACCAAAGTATCCAATTCATTATTAAGAGAGACCCTCTTGGGCAATTTCAATTTGCTTCTCTGCATAGCTCATTAGGTAAGAAACTATTAAAACGATACAATATCGATGAACACATTGATAGTATAGTATTAATTAAAAGCGATAAGAGTTATATAAAATCAGACGCCATACTAAACATTTGTAAACATTTAAATGGAATGTGGAAATTCGGTGCCCTTTTTTTATTATTGCCCAAATTCGCTCGAAATTTTTGTTATGACAAATTTGCAAAAAATAGATATAAATTATTCGGGAAAAATACTCAATGTTTAATTCCGTCACCAGAAATAAGAAAGCGATTTCTAGATTAGATAGCAAATTTGTACAATTTTAGAAATTTGCTAAGAAATATAAAGAAAAGATAAAGCAAAAATTATACAAAATGTAATTTTAATGTTAAAATTGGTTTATAATTACATTTTTAATAGGGGGAGTTAAATTGATATATATCCTTGTAAATATGGGTGTCAGTCTATTGATTGGAATTATATTTATATTAGTTTCAATATTAATGAAAAAAAAGCCACCATTGGATGTTAATTTAATGTATGGTTATCGAACAAAACGCTCAATGAAAAATAAAAAACTTTGGGACGCTGGAAATAGATATAGTGCTGAAATTATGATCCAAAATGGATATTTAATAATTGTCCTAGGGACTATTATCAGCTTAGTCTTTAAAAATCCTTCTACCTCCATACTTTTAATTATGGGAGCTATGATCTTATTAATTATTAGTATGATTGTAAGAGTAGAAAATAAACTAAAGAAAATAGAAAGATCTTGTAACTAAAAATTACATATAATTATTTGTATAAACCATTTATTTTAAAGTGATAAAATAAATGGTTTTTTATTACCCATGTTGTTTCAGCTATAAAATGTGTTCTTAATTTATTAAACTTCTTCTTTTGAGTAAAATCAAAATTTCGATGTATAATATTAAAGCCCGGTATAAATTCGAATAAGATACCTTACATAAAATTATTCCAAACTAACTAATTTATCAAAACCGTATAATTTTTATAAACAAGGGTATACATAATGGCAGTGCCATTATGTATACCCTTGGAAAATTTATTTTGAAAAATTAGTAGCAATTTGATCAATCAATACTTCTTGCTTTAAGTTTGATTGTGAATCTGCTCTAGAGGAACCCCAGAATTCTTTTTCTGTTACAACATATAAATAGGCAACTACACCACCGCCGGCTGTTACAAGTACTGCATGAGTTACTCCGCCTACTGTAGTTACTGCAACGGCAGCATATGCTGCCCAAGTAACAGCGGCACAACGACCTTCTCCAGTTCCTAATTCTTTTTTATCTTCTACAATCTTTACTGAACTTGTTAATAATTTTCCACCTTTTTCAAGAGAAGATTTAATTTTTATAGGATCGCCACTATATACAGCTTTTTGTAATTCATCAAAATATTTTGGATCATTTTCCTTCATAGCTTTAATTACTGCATCAGATACTTCTTTATTCTCTTTTTTACTTGCTTCTTTTATGCGTTCATCAGTCCAAACTTCTGGAAGTGTTTTTGCTACCTCCCCCTGACCAAATACTAGTCCACGATATAGTGTTTCTCCATCATATTGATTTTGTTTATTCTCTACAGTAATGCTTGATTTGTTATGATTACTAATGTTTTTATTATCCGCAGCAAACGCTGATGTACTATTTAATGCTAATCCTAATGCTACTACCGCTGGTACGATTTTTTTAATTGTTTTCATTTTTGTTTTCCCCTTTTATATAATTTTTATAAGTTTGGTTACTTCCTACTCTCCCGATAAGAAGTATTTTGTTACTATAAGATACTTAATAGCATGAAAAATTTTTAAGTGAATTTCTAGCATATTATAAATTAAAGATAGAGTATTCTAACAACAAAATCTTGTTTATGATTATTTATTACACTTATCACCATCATCTATAGTTTTCATTCCAATTATAAATATAACATTCTGGATAATTAATTATTTTGAATATACATACAATGGACTAGTTCCTCATTCTTATTACACATTAAATTTCTGACCTACTAAAGAACCTAGTAAAGAAACTACTATGTATAATCTTTGAAAAACTCATGTACTATAAATTTATGTGTTTCTTTGTAAAAAATCGTAATTTTATATTTGCCGTTCTCTATTTTTATATCTACTCTAGAAGTTCTTATAAGTTATATTCGCTATCAATTATCTCTAAAAATCACCTCCTTTCAGTTTTAGTATATTTACATTATTAAAACGATCTATATATCTATAACATTATCTTTAGTAAGTTAAGTAATTCTTATTTATTGACAGCTAGCTTTGTACTCCTCGTTTCAGATGATGCTTCTTTTTTATTATGAAACAACGCAATCTTTTTTATAAATTTAAATTCTTGATCCCAGGGTCTCAAGAACAAGATAAGCGCTCCACACATCGTTACTGAAAAGCTTACTAAGCCTAGCATTAATGCTATAGACTCATGGAAAACCAATGCTAAAATCAAGAATTTATTCCAATATTTCCTCGGAGCGAATAAAGCCCCAAATAAACATATCTGTAACAACAAAGTTCCCCAGGTAGCTACAACCACCAACGGAGAAGATAATATTGGCTTCACTAAATTATAGATAAGAGGTGGTAATCCTAACATTGGATCAGCTAAGTAATAATAAACTGCCGTACCATCTACCCATTCTGCATTAAATAATTTTGCGATAGTTGAATGTAAATATAATATTGCAACTTGGAACCTTATTACAAAAAAAGTCACAACTGCAATTATGCTCTTAACAATTTCACGGCTTGAATTAATATCTGTTGAGATAGGGCTTTGCCAATGCCATTTTCTAGAGTCAGTTAACGTTATTGGTAATAGTAATAATGATAAAACAGCATTTACCTGTTCTCCACCATCTAATGTCGTAGCTGAAACTTGTAAACTATAAGCTATAAACCAATGAATAATACCTGTAATTTGTGGACGCCATCCAGATACTACAAGTAATAATAAGCCTACACAAACCCATCTTATTATATTTAGATATATATAATCATTTGGGAGTAAACAAAAGATACTAATATTCTTTGTACAACTTGGAAACTCTGATATACCTGAAGCTGGACGAAATAATATCTGTGCATCATTTAGAGACAAAGTTAGTAATAACGATAATGCTAAAAGCGTTCGTGCAAGCCCATATACATTTGTCCAAGGAGTATTTGAAGCGCCTAAATTATATGCATAAGAATTTATTTTTTTGAACATGTTACATTCACCCTTGCTATTTTTGATGGCATATCTAGCTTTCTTTTACTCCATGCCCACGGGACAGGTTGTTGATTTACAATCCCGATATCGCCACATATAGTAGGATTAGGACTTTCATTTTTAACTTCCATTTTAACTTTAGATTTTTTTAAGCATTTTGTAGGATCCTCATTACATTCCTCCATAGATGTTTCAGGAACTTGAGCTGATATCAATCCTGATTCAATTCCTTGACTTCTTCCATATCTTTTTAAACCAAAATAATTTTCCGGAAGATTATTTGGCCATGTTGCAGCTAGTTCACCGCTCTTTACATCTACCAAACTAAAATATGAGTCTCTCGGACTTTTACTATAAAATCCCCATCCTTGTGGAAACCAAGTAATTATGTTTACTTTTTTGCTAAATGGTAAATCTTTTATTGGATTAGGAGGTAGTGCACTTTGTATTGCATATAAAAATATTAAAAACCATAGAACAGATATTGCTAAGAAAGAAACACCGAATTTTACAGATGAATTTTGATTGAGATGCATACTTTTTCTCTCCCCAATATAATTTTAAAAATTTATTGTAAGTATAATGTTATATTTATACTCCCCCTTCTTTTCTTTCTAAATGACATCAATAAATTCAAATAGACATATTATCAACAAATGTAATTATATACAAATTTTCCATATAAATGAATATAAAACTTTCGACAATTGTCGATAAATTTCTATTTTTTACACTATTAAACGTCAAAATCATCTAAAATTTTATACTTTTAGATAATTCCAGGAATATATAATGATAAATACAGACTATTCAATCTGATTAAATATCACTAATATATAATTAAAGTGCATTTTCCAAATTTTTTCAATCCTTAAATTACATTAAAAAGAAATTTATAATTAAATATGTTTATACAGAGTTTAATTTGTTCTAAAACTTTAGAATATACTTATAAGAAAAATAAGAAGTTCTTATTAGATCTGCATTAGCTTTTTATCCTTCCTTAATAATGGGCCACAGTATAGAAATAGATAGAAAATAGATTTCGTGATTATTTATAATTGTCAGTACCATATAAAGGAATTATTAATTACATTTGAACCTAAGAGGGTTTAAGGGATATCTTCCATCGACTCATTTAATATTTAATTTCATTAGATATTCACGTATTCAACGAATTGATACTGTTTGACTCACACGCATATGGAGATAAATATGAATTACTAGAAATCTTATTAATAAAACAACTACAATTAAATTTTTTAACATGTAATTTTTATTTTTTCGTTCTACAAATGATTTTAAGCAATATACATGCCAACACTTATAAAGTAGATATAAATAGGTGATATAAGTTTTAAAATAAAATTCACTTAAATTCTATAGTCTAACTCAGCCAATATATCGTATTAGTTTCATACCATTAATTAAATTAAAATATAAATTTATTTATTTACATTTATGGAATATTGTGTTAGTGTTCGTTAGTGAGAATATTCAAAAAAGGAGGATTTAATATGTTATTCAAAATTCAGTTAAGAAAGTTATTATTACTATGTACAGCAGTAACTCTATTAATTACAGTTTTAGTCTTTTTTAACAGGCCTTATGGTGTAAAAGCAGCAACGAAAAAGGAATTTACAGGTGAAGAAATTTATAAAGGTGTAGTATTTGGACAAGGGCCAGTTACAAAAATTATCCCTCAAGTATGGGATGAAGAAAAAATAGAAATGGCTAATTCGAAAGAAAGTAAAAAAATCATTAATACAATTATTAGTGAAATGAAAGCAAAAGATTCAACTTATTTTAAAAGGTTTGAGCAATCTTTTAAAACAAAAGATTTATCAATGATAAAACAAGAGTTTGAAAATGGTAGCACACTATTAAAAGATACAATAGAAAGTCTAGATTTAATTGCACAAACAAATGAAAATACTCCATCAAATAATACAGGAAATATAGTAGTTTTATCAGGGCCTGTATCACTATCCAATATCCAAGCATTATATTTAATAAATCCTGTAATATTGAATAATGTTTATAACGTATCCGTATTAAGTGGATTAGGAAGTAATAGCGAATTTGAAAAAGAGAAACTAATTCAAGATATCTCTAATAGTATTGTTGATTAAAATATAAAAAACATGAAATAAGCTACAATTCATTAGAATCAATTGGTTTTGTAGCTATTTAAAAATTCAATACTATTTTTTTCTACTGATGGGGATGATAGTTCTACAGTTAATGTAGAACAACAACTCATCTAATTTTAATAGAGGAGAGTAATTACATATGAAAACGCGTAGTCAAATTGCTTTAACAAGTCTGGCCCTTTTACTAGCTGGCACCTCACTATTAACATCAACGTCAATCATAAAAGCAGAGGCCACTCAAGACGTAACTAACTCTTTACAAGTAAGTACTCCAAAAAATCATAATGACCTAGAGCAAGCAATGCGTGATACATTACAATTTGGTGCTCCTGGGATACTTGCTAAAACTACTGAGGGTGATAAGACTTGGTCTTATGCTGCTGGGGTAGCAGATCTAAATACTAAAAAACCAATGGATGCGAATTTCCAATTTCGCATTGGAAGCGTGACAAAGACTTTTATTTCAACGGTTGTCCTTCAATTGGTTGGAGAAAATCGCCTGAATCTCGATGATTCTATTGAAAAATGGCTGCCTGGTGTCGTTCAAGGTAACGGATATGATGGTAATCATATTACCATTCGTCAACTCTTGAACCATACAAGTGGTGTTGCTGAATACCTAAGATCAAGAAACATTAATGTGTTAGATCCAACTAAATCATATACTGCGGAAGAAATAGTGAAAATTGGACTATCTTTCCCTCCGGACTTTGCACCAGGAACTGATTGGTCTTATTCAAACACTGGATACGTGATACTAGGTATCCTTATTGAAAAAGTAACTGGTAACACCTATGCGGAAGAAATTAAAGAACGAATTATCAAACCTCTTGAATTGTCAAATACATTCCTACCTGGTAATTCAGCAGTTATTCCAGGGGACAACCATGCTCAGGGATATATACAAATAGCAGGGCTACCTGAATTACTAGATTGCACTTATTTTAATCCAAGTATAGCCAGCTCATCTGGAGATATGATTTCTACAGCTGACGATTTAAATAAATTTTTCTCAGTTCTACTCGGTGGCCAATTACTAAAGGAAAGCCAACTAAAGGAAATGCTTACCTCAGTTCCTACAGCAAAGGGAGATACTGTAAACAGATACGGTCTTGGAATCTCTGAAACCAAACTAAAAAACGGCGTTTCGGTTTGGGGTCACACAGGAGGTATTCCAGGATTTCGTACTCTTGTCGGGGGCACGCTTGGAGGCAAACATATAATGACTATCAATATCAATTATATGGGCGGATCTCACATTTTGGATAGTTTTGATTACATGCTGTTCACTGAATTTGGTAATTAAACAAATTGAACGTTATCCTTTCTATATAGTCCTAGAAAGGATAACGTTTTTTAAATCTTTTCTTCTGATTAATTCCTATTGTTTGTTCAAAACGTTAAAAATAGATTTTTTGAACTACCTCCACTTTCAGTTCGTTTAGAAGTGAGGGATTCCTAAGTAAAGAGTTCTAACGAACTCTAATTGATTAGGCTAACCCCGCAGTCCTTGCGGTTAGAAGCCTTATCGCTTCATGCTTTAGATTGATACTTGCGTTAATATCCCTATCATGGTGTGTACAACAAGAAGGACAGTCCCATTCACGTAGGTTTAGATTTTTACCTTCTTTATTTTGATATCCACAACAAGAACATAATTGGCTGGAAGCAAATGTTTTCGATACGACAATGACTTGTTTGCCATACCACTTTGCTTTATATTCTAACATTAATCGAAATTGCGACCATGATACTTCACTAATTGCTTTTGCTAACTTATGATTCTTTAACATATCCGATACTTGCAAATCCTCTATACCGATAACATCGTGGTTTTTGATGATTTCAGTTGAAATTTTGTCCAAGTAATCTTTTCTAGCATTTGATATGTATTCATGAATTCTAGCTACCTTTACTCGTTGTTTATTCCAGCGAGAAGATCCTTTCATTCTTCTAGAAAGAACACGCTGTGCTTTCGCCAACTTATGTTCTAATGATCGGAAAAACTTCGGATTTTTATAGTGTGTTCCATCTGACAAAATAGCGAAATCTTTTAGTCCTACATCTATTCCAATGTAAGAATGTGTTTTCGGAAGTTCTTGTACTTCTGTTTCAACAAATAGTGACACAAAATATCTACCAGAAGGGTTCCGTCTAACTGTAGCATTTACAATACGCCCCTCTACTTCGCGACTTTTGGCAAATCGAACAAGGCCTAGTTTCGGCAACTTTATTTTTTTCCCTATAACGGAAATGTTTTCATTTGTTTGTTTTGTGGTATAAGATTGTACGTTGTTCTTCTTAGATTTAAAGCGCGGTGCGCTATTTTGTTTTTTGGAAAAGCGTGTATATGCTTCCGCAAGGTTGCGAACAGACGACTGAATCGCAATACTATCCACTTCTTTTAGCCAAACAAACTCTTTTTTCATGGCAGGAAGTTTGGCAGATCATATACCATATGTTAAACCTTTCCCAGTTTCTTTATATGCGTCATCCCATAGGGATAGGAAATGATTGAATACAAAGCGAGAACAACCTATAATTTTGTTGATTAGAATTGCTTGTGTTTGATTTGGATAGATACGAAACTTATAAGCTTTATTAATTATCATTTGATTCACCTCCATTTCGGTATATGACCATTATATAACGAACATACATTCGATTGATAGTGAAGTAAAACTTTATGTATGTCGAACAATTAAGATGGCTCCTCGCCATCCCTTGTTCAAAGCCAATTCATCTCCCACCTACTCACTTCGCGTTCCTTGAGGAAGGAGTCTTCTTGGCTAAAATGATAAAAACTAAAAATGTAATATTGCATATTCTTTTCAGTCCAGATTATGTTAAGCTTTATTTCATAGTCGAATTATGGTTTTTTATCCAGTTCAGCAATATGTGAACTGTTTACCTAAAGAAAAGACACCCAAAAGGTGTCTTTTCTTCTTTTCATCTAAAAAACATTTTTCCTTTTCAGTAAGATCCAATTAGCCCTCTAATCTAAACCTCATCTTTAAAGGCAATTTAATCATGGTACTCAAGAGTTTTCATCCATTTCAATATACCTATGGTTTAATTTAAAATCACATTTCCAGCACTATATTTGCTTTCCTACAGATTTTCTGTCTTGTTCTTAATTCTGTCAAAATCCTCATGTAGCTATACAAAGAATATATGCTACTATGATATTAAGAAACTATGCGTTCCCTTAACCCTGTATCCGGCCCTGTATTTTTACAGGGCCTTTGTTTATGCAATTTATTTATATTTTGCTTATAACAAATAATCATATTCGCTTTCATTTTTAATTATTTAAATGTATATTATATTTCCAATGGATTTTTTTTACTTGTGTTGTAATATAACAAACTCCAACTTAGTCTTATCTAACCAACTTGAAATTATTATTGGATATCTAAATAAATACTTCTCTAAACAAACATTAACACTATATACATAGTGTTAATGTTATTAATTGAATATTATTAATAGTAAGTATAAACATTATCAATTTACTATATCTTACATTTATGTAAAAATAGATGTATGTTAAGCTTTTTCTAAATCTTTCCCCTAATAAAGATTTGAAAGTAGCATTTCATGATTCTCCTTACTGTTAATATGCCAGGAAAAAGAACCCTATAGGGTTCTTTTTCTGTTCATTACAACCTCTTTCTACTTAATACTACTATCTTACGTATCGCTATGCATATCTTGGACAATTCCCTTCACCTCAAATCGATAATCTATATTATGTTAAAAAATATTTCTATTAATACAACTTGATTCATTTAATTGTTATATATAGAATTATAGTTAGATTCATCTAGCCAATCTACATTCAAATAGATTCTCATTTTAACATGACATAAATTCATTAAATATATAGGAGTTTAATATGACTGTAACTACATACAATTTATACGAATACAAAGATTACTGGAATGATTTTGAGATCCGTGAATACTTAGAGTTTCTAGATCTATTTAAAGCAAGATTAAAATTCTACTGTGATTGCGGATTTTACATTGGTATAGATACAAATTTAATTATGGATTTCCCCGTCATTTTAGATTTAATAAAATCAAAAGATAAATTATTAATTAGCCGCAAAGTATATGATGAGTTAGATGGGTTGAAAAAATCCAGCAATAAAGCAGGTAAACAAGCTCGTTACGCACTACAGAAATTAGAAGAATATCAAATTTCAAACGGACCTATTTCTTTTTTAAAAACTGATAAAACTTTTACTGAATCATTAAATCTTCAACCTGAATCACCTGACGACCTAATTATTGCGAGCTATATAAAAGAAAAAAATCAAAATGATAGAAAAGTTTTATTTTTATCAAATGATCGTGGAGCCCGTATACTTTCACGAAGTGTCAATTTAGATAACTTTGAACTCTCAGAGGATCTTATTATACCTTGTGATGAGGAAGGGTTAGTACTTATTGAATACGAACATTTTCTTGAATTTTTTGAGCAAGATAAATTGGGAGGAAATTATTCTTCTATTGAAAACAATCCTTACTACTATCAACAATTTAAAAATTTTTATTTATATCATAGAGAATACCGTAGATTCACAGATGAAAATGGTAAACTAAATCCTTTAGATCTTTTAAATTCCACTCTCTCACCATTTCATATAAAAAGAAAAAAAAATGCTGAAACATTTGGCTATCAATTTATAAAAAACTATGGAGAAAACGAACAACGTTCATATGATAATGCTTTTAATACTATCTATACCCCTAAGCTGCCATTTGAAACAGAATATAAATATGATCATAGTTTTTTAAAGGGAATTGACTGGTTAGAAAGAGCAAAAAAGTTTTTACATAAACAAGGGGGATTATCCTTTATACCTACAATAATGACATTTAAACATACCTTTATTCAAGCCATACAAGAACATCATGAAAAGGGTGGGTATTTTTTTATAGATGAAACTATATACAAGAGATTTCCAATTATACTCAAATTAATTCCAGACATGTCAAATTTGTTAATAGATGAGTCTACATATCATTCATTACAAAAAGATCCAATTTACATGACTTTAAAATATTGTGTTGAAAAAGAAATTATTACGTTTCCATTTTCTCTAGAATCTACAAACATAAGTAACGAATTCGGAGAAGATACAAAAAAACAAATTACAGAGGAATTAATTTTATCTACCCTTAGTTACCACTATAGGCAGAAAGATATTCTTGTACTTTCAAGTAATGTAGAATTAAGAAATATGGCACGTTCTTTTCAATTCCAAGTATATGAACCTCCTTCAGAAAAAATCTTTTGTAAGCCAATGCAGCTTTTATTTCAAGCTACAAAAGAACAATTAATGTGCTTATATTACACAGATTTATAATTTCAACTTGATTCTCATAAGAAAGTCCCTCCTTTCTATAATTGAAAAGAGGGACAAAAGTTGATTTAAATCTCTTGTACTATTGTTGTTTTACTCATTATACTTTCATTAAAATATGGCATATCTACATCTAATGAGACAGGTATATTCCCATGAATATATTCTACATTTTTTTCCTTTGATTCACTTGTAATTTCTTTATACTCCTGTTCTCTACCAATTGGTTTATTGAGTCTTGGACACCAATATACAGGCCTCTCAATTGGTCTCTTACTTTCCTCTAATTTTTTTGCTTCTTCTAGCATTTTCTTTCTACTTTTTCTTACTACAAAAGCTACATAAACAAACACGCATAGTATTATTTTCGTAAGCATCCCTATTCCTCCTTCAAATTCAGATAATCCCTCATCTATTTAAACATATTTTCCTAATATTATATATAAACGATTAAAAAGTTATATATGTAGGCTTGTTCTATTCCCCCTACATATATAACTTTTTAAGAACTAATTTTAAAAATACGGCCCTAGCATGCTCAAAAATAAAAAGCTTACAAAAGCGATTAGTGACGTATCTTGGTCACAATTTCGAACCATATTGGTATATAAAGCAAAGTGGTATGGCAAACAAGTGGTTGTGGTAGCTAAAACATTTGCTTCTAGTCAATTATGTTCCAATTGTGACTACAAAAACAAAGATATTGAAAATCTTACCATTCGAGAGTGGGATTGTCTTTCTTGTGGCACACATCACGATAGAGATTAAAACGCAGCGCTCAATCTTAGAAATGAAGCGATTCGTCTTTTAACCGTAGGAACTACGAAGATAGCCTAACTTAATTAGAAAACGTTAGGTTTCTGTACTGAGGAATCTCCCACTTCAAATAATCCGTAAGGATGTTAAGTGGTGAGTAGTTTAATAAATACTTCTATACTATATTGTTTAATATCGGAAACGTGTACTAAATTATACGCTTGTTTTATTCTATTAAAGCAATTATCTATTTCTTCTTTTTCCACGATAAATTTACTAGATTCATAATCCTCTAATTCCGAATTATCTATTTTACTTATTAAGTCAAACTGAATCATTTTCTCTAAACTCTTTCCACTATAAGCCCCTAAAGTAGTGATTATACAGTCTAATAATTCTTTTTCTGTTTCAGTTAAATATTTTATATCCTCACAATTCACTTCAAGATTATCGTACCGATATACTTTGTATTTATCAAGAACTACCCTATATACAGGACCACAGCTTCCTATTTCACAATCCTCTTCAAACAAGTATGTCCCAGTAAAAACCTTACAAAATCCTTGTGCGTAGTATAACAGCCTTTGCAGAGCTAAAGGCGTTAAATCATCATTTTTAGATAGTATATATCGAGCAACTTCCTCAATTTTCGTTTCCTTAGTAGAAGTATTTTCCTGCAGCTTTGCAATTGCCTCTTTAGAAACCTTATATGCTTTTTGGGTAATTAAATCTTTATTTTTTTCCAGGATATCTAGCATAAAAGATGGTTCACTACCTAACCGCTTCAATATATCCGAGTACTGCTTTGTCGGAATATCTCCATTTATATACCTTGTTAAGGTAACTTCACCCCAACCTAACAGTAAAGATAGCGGCCGCTTTCCAATCTTATATTTTTCTAAAATCTCATTTATTTGAGAAATAGTCACTAACTGTTCCTGTTTTCTATATACATGATCTAACTGTTCTAAATTATAATCCCGAATCTCAGAAACAAATATGTTCGATTCACACTCTTTACAGAATGTTTCTTTACCAATGTAACGATACTCCTTCCCTCTAATAACTGTAATTTTGGAGACATCTTTAACAGAATAATTTACCATATCACGACAAAACTCACAGAAAGTTAACATTAAAACACTCCTTTATTTTAAAACCTTAAGTCACTTATCTTTATCTAAAAAGATAAGTGACTGGTTTATTTCTTTTATGAAAAGAAATAATAATTATATATTTTTTTTCATTTTTATATTTAATTAAATTCGTTTTAATATATATTTCTACTAATTCCTTTTCTCCCCAATAATTCAACTCATATTGTGGACAAAAAATATACAATTTTTCATGAGCAAATTTAGGATTTTTATTATCAACCGCGTAACAAAAATCACGCGCTTCAATATTAAGAAGAATTTCTTTCTCCTTACTTTTGTCAATTTTATAACCCTCTATAAAACCAATATTTCCCATTCTTTTTTCATTTTGAGAAATCATATAATGGTCACTTTTAAGTAATTCTTTAAATTCTCTTATGTATTGCTCAATCGCTTTAAGTGTAAAATTAATATGTTTTTTCGTTTCTCTATTTCGAAAGATTGTACGCATTAAAATTCTTTCCCCTTTCAAATCATACCTTACATTCACTAGAAACACAACAAAAAACGTATCAATTGATACGTTTCCCCTGAAGTAGACTTCAATCCTATGCCTCTTATAATGATTACATTCATGCCATTTACAAAACTTCTATATGATTGTTTTGCTATAATTCGCAAATTCATTAAGGTATCTACCTTAATTTCACAACTTTATTTAACTTCTGATAAGGCAAACCTTTATCTAATATAAAGCATGTTTGGCTTACCTCACAAAAAAGTCTCTTTTATCCCTTCAACTCTCATGATATACAACTCAAATAATTAATTAATTTATTTATTCTTTCCCCCTATACAAAATTTCTTTTTTTATTTGTTATTGTAAAAACAACTCGATGTTCTGATTTATTTGAAACCAAATAAAAAAAGCTTCCTTAAGTCGATTAATTATGTACATAGCAAAATAAGCTATTTACACTAATCGGCTCAAAGAAGCCCTTTCAAAATTAAAGTAAGAACAGAACTTACTTTTACAACTCAACCATTACACAAGGTATGGGAATAAACGGAATCAAATAAACTGAATTTACACCTATATATTACGTTATAATAGTATTGTTTTCAAGTGTATTTTATTAATTCCTATAGCGATTCTACTGTAGGAATATCAGCTGGCGCCCAATTTAAATTATTTAAACCTTTAACACGAACCCATTTTAACTCTGTATGCTCAAGGGCTTTAGGAATACCTTCAAGGATTTGAGCTTTATATGTAGTAATACTTGATATTCTTTCACCCCTACATTATCGATTGCAGGCTTCCAACTAAGTTCTACACTATTTGAAGTAGCTTTTACTACTTGTACTCCAGATGGCTGAGTTCGCGCTTCTGTATCTGGTTTTTCATTATTTATTAGATTCACATCAATCACATTATAGAAAGCGTTTACGGTATCAGCTACATCCCAAACTGCTAATATGACATGATACCCACTGCGATCAGTTGGTACATTAATTTTATGTGATAGATTATTAGATGCTGCAGAAACATCGTGTTTTACAGTTCCTATTGGTTCAAAATCCGCTCTTGTTAGAGATTTTTTTGGATCCCATCCTTTTTTTGTAATGTAGTAATGCCACTGACTTATTGAATGAGGAGCAGTATATTTCCAAGTGAATGTATTCTCTCCACCCTTAATTGTATTCTTAAACCATCGATCAGCTGTTTGTTGATCAAGAATTCCATCAAACAGACCTCCCGCTGAAGCAATTTCCCCGTCAACTGGCCCACTTTGTGGGAATCCTTTAGGTGCCTCTAAGCTTTGTGTTTCATACATTATATTCCCACAATTTGAATTCAACGCCCCATAATTTTGACTACATAAAGCCGCGCGGCTACCTGGCTTTTCAACGAACCCATGTGCATAGGCATTTTGGGGGATTAAGGTTGTCCCCATAATTCCTACTGCTACTGCAGCGGCACTTAATCCTTTTTTATTTGTAGCCATTGTTTTTAACTGCTTAAAAAATTTTTTGTTCATTTTAATAGTCCCCCTTACTAATTTCCTTACTATATTAAGAGCATGAATGTAAATGAAAGCTAAATATGCATAACCTCATACTAAACTATTTATTTATCTTTATTACATTCAAATAACCTTATAGTTTAATTATTACATAATAATTTATTAAACTTAGAAAGAAATCATTACAGTTATTGGACTTTCTTCCACTACCATCCTTTCTTACTTAAAAATTATAAATTCCATAACCTAAATTAAAAACTTGCACTCCAATATAATATTCTGAAATTCACCCTTTCCAAATTTCATTTTTCTTTATCACAGATTACACTTTGTTCAACATAGAAAAAAGTTTCCTATATAATAGGAAACTTTTACGTATTACTAACCTACACCCCTAAAATTTCTATAATCTGACGAGCTTTAATATTATCAATATAATAATGCATCTCTAATCCCTTTCTTTCTGCACGGAGTACGATTCCTCTTAACTTTGCTAAATGTTGTGAAACAGTGGATTGTGGAAGTTTTAATATTTCTGTTAACTGTGTAACATTGCACATTTTATGATGTATTAATTCACTTATGATTTTTAATCGAACCGGATGTGCCATTACCTTTAGTACATCTACATCTTCTTCGCGGATTTTAGCTAGATCATTATTAGATATTACTGTTAACATTTCGCATTCTCCTTTATTATTAATTTCTATTATCCTTATAAGTAATACTTATAGATCATTACTATTTCTCCTGTTGAGAAAATATATTCTTCCTCAATACAAATAGGACATCTATCTTGAAAACAGTTTTTTACTGTTCCAATGAATTGATGTTCTCTAATTTTTAACCGGAATATTCTTTGTTTATTTTGAAATAATTATTAAATAATCTATTACATAACTTTAAATGGTACTTATCCTGCTTTAGGAATGATGCCATCCTTTGTTCGAAGCCAATTCATCTCCCACCTACTCACTTCGCGTTCCTTGAGGAAGAAGTCTTCTTAGCTAAAATGATAAATTCAATCTTTGCTTTCTCGTATTGTAAAATTTATAAGGATAATCTCCCATCTCGCTTTCTATAACATATATTATTTATCAACATAAAAATATGGAATAAAAATCCTAATAATGGTAATATAAAGGCATCTTCAGTTGTTAACTATCACTCCTTTTTGAAAAGCCCTGTCTTTAATAACAGGGCCTTTTAAATTCCCTCAACTCTAAGCCTCTTAACTAAAATTATAAATGATTAGTTTGGGTCACTTTTCTATAAAACATAAAATGAGCCTGAATCGTCTAAAAACTAATTGCTAACCCTTATATGAAAAAGAGGGTGGGTATCCCGATCTCTTTTTTTATACGTAATTTTGACAACTGCTTTCTTCTTTAATAATATATATAAGGGAATTAAGTAAAAGAATCCCTTATCATGTGGGGGATTCTTTTACTTTACTATGGATAATTTATTCTTGTTATAACAATTTTATTTTTATGCGATGTAATCGATACTATTGTTTGTTTCTATATTTAGCTACCTAATTTTCACCTGTGCATACAGGATTTTTTTATTTGATAGAAAAGAAAAATGTTCCCTATACTAAAATGCGTACAAATATATGCAAAATTACAAATGAAATAAGAGCAGCCATGCATAGCTGCTCTTATTTCATTTTTATTCTCCTAATCTTCTATTTAGTTTAAATTATTTATCCTAGTAAACTAACAATCTGACATGCCTTGGAATTCACAATATGATAATACATCTCTAATCCCCTTCTTTCAGAGCGAAGAATTTTTCCACGCATTTTAGATAAATGTTGAGATACGGTAGATTGAGGCACATCTAATAGCTCTGTTAACTGTGTTACATTACAAATTTTGTGGCGTTCTAGCTCCTTCACAATTTGTAATCTAACTGGATGGGCCATAATTTTTAATAGTTCTACATCCGCCTCCGGAATTTTGTACATTTCATTACTTACTTGCATTGTTGTCATTTCTAATTTCTCCTTTTTTAATTTCATTTTTATTATCAATTCATAAGTATTTTTTCGTTTAAGTATATAGTTCTTAATTACTGTATTGTTTGGTCTTTTGTCTGCCTGTCAGGTTTAATATATAAAAGAATTATGATGGCTAAAAACCCAATAAAAGATAGCATAGGTATCGAGATGAAACCAAACATATTCAAGTAATCTTCTGTACAAGAAACTCCTACAGAACATATTTTCATTTCATTTGTTGGAAAAACTTGAATCGTTATTTGATAAATAGCTATCAATAAGCCAATGCATGCAAATGGGAATGCATATGTACTTACGTATGGATCTTTTCTATACATTCCTATGCCCAATATTAATACTAAGGGATACATGGCCATTCTTTGATACCAGCACAAATCACATGGAGGTAACTTCATCCATTCACTAAAAACCAAACTTATGAGCATTGCACTAGTAGCTATCATCCAAGCAATTGTAATGTGATACTTTCGAATTATTGACATTCTATATTCGCCTCACCTATTTTATTAGAATGTAAAACGTTTGCTAATATATGACTAGTTTATTTCTATGTTTCGAGTACCCTATTTCAATAGACTGTATCCAATTGTTGATATCTTCCCAGTCATCCCTCTTTTCTTTTTAATACGGGTAAGGAAACTATGAAACCTTACTGTATTAATTCAACAGATGTCCTGTTTTTTTGCTTTGAAAATACAAGAAAACGCTCATCATTACAATATTAATTACACCAGCTGCAGCACCAATTTTTAAGGTAACATACACATATTCATTACTACTAAATGGCAATAGACTCGCTAAAATAAATATTATTGAAATAATAAAGGATAAGATCATATTTCTTTTTTTCTCATTCATTCAAGAAACCTCCATTTTTGTACAAGTATTTTTATTACAAAATTTACATTGATTAAGTACGTGTTGATTACTTAATCAATGACGGTTATAATGGCGTGTCTCTTCACCTACAAATCCTTTTTTGCTCCACACGCCATTCTTTAATGCTTTTACTTCGTTTTCGCTTTCGCTTTCCAGCATTTCTGGCGACAGTGTATTGTTCTACAATGCCATAACCTGATTTGATTATATGTATCCCTTTACAAAATACATATACCAATTTCTTAACGTACTTGTCCTCTCTTGGTCCACGATCATCATAGACCATTGTTACACTTTATCTTTTAGAGGGTTTCTTTAGAAATGAAGATGCTTCCTTCCCCATCTTTTGTGGCGGGATTTTTTGAGATACAGACTCAGTGGTATCCAATAACAGGAGTCTTACTGTCTGTTTTTTCCCGTTTATGTTCACATCTATAATATCTCCGTTCTTTATCTTTACTATCTTCCCCTTAACCATTTCTAAGCCTTTTAATTTATCCTTATACACTGCTGGGATATCATCAGTACGTTGCCTATCTTCCCTTTCGTACGGTCTGGGCAGGTCTCGAGTCATTTGTTGTCTTCATAGAACTGCTACATGCTGTCATTTGAGATAAAAATAATGTAATACAAAAAGCATTAACTTATATCTTTATATTGCAATATCTTCTTCCTATATAAAGTACTTAAAATGATTGTACTTAGTAAATAAACGGTCTATTTATTTTATTTACTTCTCAATAATTACAACAAAAACAAAACTGTATCCACTTTGGATAGTCACTATAAAGCGCTCTGAATGTACGTTTTTCACAATTGGGACACTTTGAAACCATGTTTTCTTTAATCTCTTCCAGAGTTTTCAATTTTTTAACAGCTGTTATATTACTAATACACAATATAAATCACCTTTTTCAGTCTTGAAATCTTCATAACAAATGCAAAAGGACACACCTATAGCATGTGTGTGCGTAGGTGTGTCCTTTTGCAAGATAGTTTTTAGAGGTATTTTGTTACTTTCATCATATCATATTTCTTATTAATTTCATATATAAAATTTTAGATTTAATACGATTATTATCTCCTCTCTTATACAAAAGTTATTCTCTTCTGTGCGGAGTCATAGGTTAATTTTGCATCAAATGATTTCCCTTTTTTCAATTTAAATCCCTGAATTACATCTACCATATTCTTTTCTAATAACGTCTTAATCTGGCTTGTTGTGATTCTTTTTTCAAGGACCATACCTGAAACGGAATGCGGAAATAAAAATTACTCCAGTTGTAACGGTTCCAATTCGCCTTCCTTTCATCCGTTCTTTTAAATGCTCGTCACTAATTTTACGTCTTACTGTCTCCATGAAAATCAGAATTGAGCTTTCTGTGTGTAGCGCGGGTTTCTTAGCTTTGGATTTAATCAACTCATTTTGTTACTAAGAACTCAATTAAACTGTCTCTATTACTTACTCAAATATCTAACCATTTTTATTCACTAATACTGATACAATTGCTATCCATGTTACATGATTAGTTAAATTTTTCTTTTAAGTTATTTAGGTAATCTAAACCACTTAAATCAATAAGATGATTATTAATAAAATAAATTGGGATATCACTATCGTTTGCTAGTTGAAAGAGACTAGCCTTAACATTTTTTATCTCCTTAATACCTATATTACATGATAAGTTTAATCCCCAAATAAACCCTGTTAAATATTCATATAAAGTTTTTATATCTTGATAATAAAACCAAGATAGATCTTCTTGAATTTTAATTTTTAAAGCATCTTCAAAAAGATCTTTAAAAACAACCTTTAATTTTTCTTCTTCAATCTCATTTTCAAATATATATACTGACAATAAAAACTTAGCGCATAATAACCTTAACTGCCTTAAGAATTCCCACTTATAAAAATTTTTAACATATTCTATATTTTTTTCTTCCGTCAATTGTACCTTTTTCAAGAAATTCTCATCCATTAAAAGAAATTGGAAATAAAAAGCAAAACTTTCTGTTATCCCCTTAAATCCTAATTGTTTAATTTGAATATTTTCTTTTTCATTTAAATTTGAGTAAAATATAGCGTGTCCTAACTCATGTAAAAAACTTTGAAAAAATTCAGCGCTATTAGATTGATGTAATATAACTTTAATATTTTTAGGGACGGAAATAGGTAAACAACTAGGACTTGTAGCTGTAGTGCTTCTAATAATTTGTATACTTCCTTTTGTTATATCAAGTTGATATTCTTTTAACACAGAGAGAATTTTAGAGTATGATTCATTATTAATAAGGTGATCGAACGGTGAATATTTAGATGCATATAATAAATCATATATTTCTAGTCCATCTATGCTGCCAGTTGAAGAACTAATCACTTCTCTTTGTAATTTACTAAAACTCTTAGATGTTATTTTTAAAATATCTTGACAAGCTTTTTTTACCCAATTCATATCAATTTGATAATGTTTTATCCAAAAATCACTTATTGTTTTATAATTTAATTCTTGTTTTATTAATTCATTTCTCTTTTCAATCATATTTTTAAATATGATTGAGTAATTAGTATCGTCTTCCAACGCTTTTTTTACAATATCCATTCGTTCTACCCTATTATGTATATGCTGCATACGAGTAAAAGACCTTCTAAATTTAGCCGTATGCAGCATATACTCCTCGTCAGTCTCATATAATATATCATTCACATATTCCTGCATAAAAAATGCTATCTCATTTTTCAGATTACATATAGGTTCAATATCATAACGCTTTAATAAAGAATTTAAAAAATCTTTTTCCCACCAGTCTTCGTACTGGTTATATATTTCTACTAATGTTTTAGAAGAAATATTCGAAAATTGCTGATTATATATCTCTTGAGAAATCTGTTCCCAAAAGCCCTCTAATTCTTTTGTAAGACTTTGAGCTTTATACAATATCATCACCCCATGTTCTTATACTTTTTATCTGGTTCAACTAGTTTATTATTATAATAAGCAATTAACCAAGACAAGCTCACAATAATACATAAAACACCGAATATAAGTCCCACACTTTGAGGGCTTAACCAATTTAATAAAATCCCTGTAAAAAAAACAGATAATTGCATTAGAGATGAATATGTAGCTGTATGGAAAGTAAAGACCCTTCCTAAAATTTCACTAGGAGTATATCTTTGGATTAACGTACTGTCTAAGGGAGTAATAACCCCACCTGCTGTTCTCATAATAAATAATAAAATTACACCTAACCATAGTTGATTTGTAACAATAAAAAATACAAAAAATATACTTTGAGTGAAATAAGCCCAGCCAAAAACCTTTTTCATTCTTTCTATATTGGAACTAAAATATTTAGCTACTAATAAACTTCCAACTAAAATACCTAGACCTTGAGTTGAATATAATACTCCAATACCGACGTCCCCTGCATTAAATACTTGTGTAGCGTATATTATAATTAAAACTTGATAAGCACCAGCTACTATTCCCCAGGACATTCCAACTAAGACTAGTGCACCTACAAGGTTATTTTGTAAAATAAATTTATAGCCTTCTACTATACTTTGCATATAAGTAATATCTTTTAATTTATTTTTAATTTTTATAATAGGTATTGGAGTAAAAAATACTATTGATGCACAGATGAAAAAAGAAATAGAATTAATTAAAAATGAAATTTTATATGAAGTTACTGCGGTTAAGATCCCACCAAGGGATGCGCCTAAAATTCCCATTGCACCATAAACTACATTTGATAGAGAATTAGCTATTATAAGCTGGTTTTCACTTACTATTTTAGGTATAATTGTTTGTCTTGCTGGAACAAAAAATATACTTGCTATTGAATTTAAAATCGTTATCGAAAATAAAGCTACTAGATTATTTGAAAATGGGATTACAAATAATATTAATACACCTCTAAATACATCCGCCAAAATCATTATTTTCTTCTTGTTAAAACGATCAATAATTACGCCTACAAAAGGACTAAGTAACAGCCTTGGTAGGGCACTTGATAGCAATATCATACTAATCATTAATGGAGAACTAGTATTTTTGTATATCAACCCCATAAGTGCTACAGAATAAAACCAATCGCCTAATGTACTTATTGATAACGCTAAAAATAAGTTTCTAAATGGAATATTACTTTTTAATAAATCCCTATATGTTATGGAATTTGATGTATTCATTACCTAAACCCCGCTCTCTTTTCAGCTAGTTTGCATCGACGGTACTTTCTCATAGACTAGCTCTCCATTTATATATGTTTTCTCTACGGATCCCATTATTATTTCATTCTCATATGCAGACCATTTATTTTTAGTATACATAACTTGCAACCCCTTACATTCAAAACCAGGATCAAAAATAAAAAAATCTGCGTCCATATTATTTTCTATATATCCTTTTCCTTTTATATTAAATATTTCAGATGGTTTAAAAGCTAAATAATATGTACATAATTTCAAGGATTCCTGAACAGATAATCCTCTTTTTATTAATAAGGTGTATATCACCGAAAGCATTTCTTGTACACCAGGCATTCCAGGAGGTGCATCAGTGAAATTTCTTTTCTTTTCCTCGATACTATGTGGAGCATGATCAGAGCCTATACAATCTACCTTCTTATTTAGAAGATATTTTATTAAAAACTCTTGATCTGCAGCTGTTCTTAAAGGAGGACTTAATTTTATAAAGTTCCCAATTTTGTACATATCCTGATAAGTATAATAGAGATGAGGCGGAATAAACTCATATGTAATTGGCAAACCTCTATTTTTTGCATCTTCTATTAGTTTTACCTCTTCTATTGAACTTACATGCAGAATATGTAAACTACATTTTGTTTTTTTACAAAGCCTAATTAACTTTTTTATAGCACTGCCAGCTACGTTTCCAGATCTTTTAAATGTGTAATCTTCAATACTTTTTTCACTTTGTGCATCAATAAGCTCTGCATCTTCAGCATGAACAGTTATTTTTATATTTTTTTGTCTTGCTATTTGCATAATCTTGGTTAAAATTCTTTCATCTTTGACTATATTTTTAGCAGTATGATGTCCAGCCATAAAAATCTTAATCGAAGCTACATCCCCCTCGTTTAATTTTTGTAACTCATGAAGATTTGTTTCTGTACCAAGAAAGTGTAAACTAAATAGTGTTTTCGATTTTTTTTCAAATAATTTCTTTTTCTTATTTAATTCTACAATACTATCTGTTTGTGGATTAGTATTCGGCATATCAATAACATATGTGACTCCACCAGCCAATGCCGCTAAGGTTCCAGTCTTAATTTCTTCTTTATGTTCAAGGCCTGGTTCTCTTAAATGAACATGACTATCTATTAATCCTGGTAACAGATACTTACCCTTCATATCCATATAAGGGTATTCAGTATTTGAATGTGTATTCCTATAAATCTCAGTTATTTTCCCCTCTTGAATTAAAACGTTTGCTTCATATATCTCATCCCAGTTAACTACATTTATATTTTTCAACATAAATTCTTTCATAATTCATTACCCCATTTATCCAAATCAGTAAAAACCATTTCCTTACATAACTCAGTAGTTGGTCCCATAAGTGATATTGCTCTAACATCTCGATATAGTTTTTCTATTAAAAATTCATTGATATACCCTTTACTTCCCAAAACTTGTAGTGCTGAGTTAGTAATATTTATCGCACTTTCAGCAGTTAGGACTTTAGACTGCATTGTATAATATGCTGACAAATCATTTAGATTTTCATCTGAAAATTTTGCAGATTGATATACCATCAATTCCATAGCTGATAGCTTTGTTTTCATTTCAGCTAAATAGAATCGCACAGCTTGAAATTTAACTAACTCTCTCTCTTTGGCATAGTTTAAACTAATTTCTAAAGCTTTTTTGGAGATTCCTAAAGCTACTATTCCAGGATGAAGAGCTGAACTCCTATTTGCCCTCATTATATTGACTCCTTCCCCAATTCCTCCTAATAAACGATTTCGTGGAATTTTACAATTTGAAAATGACAATTCACCTGTTTCTGTACCTCTCATTCCCATGCCGCTCCATTTGTCACCAAATTCTACCCCTAAATCACCCGATTCTATAATTACAAATGATTGGTTACTTAAACCAAACGATTCGCTCCTAAAACTTTCATTATTCTCAAAATCTGTTTTCACTAATACTGTATAAATTGCAGCTTTTCCTGCTCCAGTACAAAAGCTTTTTCTTCCTTCCAATACATATCCCGTGGTATCATTATTTCTTAAAACAGCTGATAAACCATGTTTATTGGCACCAGAATTTGGTTCAGTCCAAGCAGAAGCTCCTAAAGAACTCCCAGCAAGCTTTTTAAGATATTTCTCTCTTTGGAATTCATCGCCAAATTCCATTATTCTTTTTACAACTTGATAATGAAACATCATTATAATGGCTGTAGAAGAGCAATACTGTGCAACTTTCTCTATAGCATAAACTGTATCAGTTATAGTTCCTCCTTTTCCACCATATTCTGTCGGTATTAAAATATTAAATAAACCACATTCTTGCATTTCATTAATTAATTGTTCTGGAAACTTGTATTGTTGATCGCAATCTTTGGAGCTCTCTTTTAGCAAATCCGATAATAAATTTATTTGTTCATCTATAAATTCCTTATATAAAAAACTTTTCTTATCTTTTTTACCTAATGTTACATACATGATAATTCCTCCTTAATAATTACAGTTTGAGTAATAGACAGGGATGATGTAAAAATATTTCTATTAAGTCTTTTTATCTCAATTTTTTTTCTGTTTATTGTGTTCACAAACAAATTTTTATCATCTACTAGTTTTACATTTTGATTAACTACCGTTCCCCTTATCATAGCTGCAGTAGAAAGACATACTAAACCAGTAAGAGCAAAAGATTTATGCCAATCTGCAACTGAAATCATTCTAGCATTAATAGAATTCGCCTCTTTACTTTGGCTAATGATAGAGAATTTCGGAAAAACAGAGTCTGCATTAATTTTAATTAAATTTTGTGCTTCCTTTCTAATCAGTTCGTATTCTCTACTTAATGGAAGGTCAACACTCCTAAACAAACTTTCGGACAATAACAATTGCTCTTTATCAATGAAAACATACGGATTTCCCGCATCCACTATACTAACCTTATAATTTCGTTCATTAACAGTTACTATATCTACTAGATTTCCAGTTGGTAATAATGTTTTTGTTATAGATCCTTGAGGTTGTTCAAACGATATTTCCGTTTCTAAAGTATGCCCCGATTTTCTATTTATAGATATAATATGTTTTTTGTTAGTATTCATATTAATTACAGAATAATACGCTAATCTATTCCCATTCATTTTTAAATTGTAAAATATGGTTGCTGCAATCATTGCATTACCACAATTGCCATTAATATCAAAGATTCCTTTTTCAGGTATATATTGTAGAAATAAACTTTGCAAGTTAACAATTTTATTGGGATGTTCTGTAACTAAGGCTACCTTGCTTATGTTAGTACCCAAATATTTCTTGATTCTATCTTTAATATGAATCAAAAAATAGCTATATAGTTCACTAAAAATTTCGCTATTAAAATTTTCTATAAGACAAACTATAACCTTACTATTACCACTTTGTATTATTCCAAATTTTGATGGTGAATTAACTAAGGTCAACAAAATAGCACCACCTTTAATAAATCAATTTTGCAGTTTTGTTAGATTTAATAGTTTTAAATGATTCAACAAAACTATTAAGTACTACTATGGCCCAAATAAAGTGAGAATAGTCTATATAGCCCGCTTTATGTTGCATTATTATTTCCTTTATTTGCTTCTTAGATATTATGGTCTGAGTAAACGAATTGCTGGCTAACAAAGTAGATTCAACAAACTCAAATAATTCATTTTTAATCCATTCATTAATAGGTAACGTGAAAGGTTTTTTTTGCCTATTAATTATGTAATCAGGAACTACCTCTGATACAGCTCTCTTAAGCATCCATTTCTCATTATTATTTTTTATACAGCTCTCAGTTCTTAAAAGTTTACGTGCAATTTCTACTATCTCTCCTCTTAAAAATGGAACTCTAGCCTCTACTGTATGAGCCATAGATAATTTATCAAGCCTTAACAGATGATAACCAGGTAATCTTGTTTGTTGTTCCAAATCCATTAACTGCTCTAAGGAGTCTAATTCAACAAATTTATTATAAAAAGAATTTTGGGGTATATTTTCCAATTTAAAAATTTGATTAAATTCATTAAGGTTACATACACCTAACTGATTAAAATATTCTTCTTTTCCACTTTTTATAAAACTTTTATAACGAGCATATCCTCCAAATAATTCATCTGAACCGTCACCAGTAAAAAGTACTTTATTGCTATAACTTGCTTGTTGAATTACTTTATATGTAGGGAGTGTTATTGGATCCTGAATTGGCTCTTCAATACTTTCATTTACGTTTTGAAGTAAAGCGGGAATTTCATTTGGTTTCAAAACAACTTCATGTAAATGTATTCCTAAGTCTTTTGTTAACCGTCTACCATATTCCCTTTCATCCGCCGCCAAATTCCCTGGATAGCCTATTGAGAAAACATCAAATTTTCTATCTGTGTATTTACTTAGTATGGAAGTTATTATACTAGAATCTAATCCACCACTTAATAAACAGCCAAAATTCACCTCATCCGGTACCATTGTTACAGTGTTATGTATAATTTTTTCTTCTAATATTTCTATAAGTTTTTGTGTATTATCTGGATATTCATTCATTTCTTTTCCAATCTTGCTATTATATTGCTTTTTCTGCACTCCATCGGGTCTTATAATTAAAAGATTACTTGGTTCTAATTTATTAATTTGTTTAAAGAATGTTTTAGGTGGGAAAATTGCCTTGTAAAATAAATATTCATGTACTACTTGCGTATCTATTTCTAAATCTACAAAAGGCAAAGTCGCTAAACCTTTAATCTCTGAAGAAAAAGAAAATTCGTTATTTTTATGATAATAATATAGTTGCTTAATACCAAATGGATCGACAGCTAATACCAATTCTTTTTTATTTTGGTCCCATAAACAAATAGAAAACATACCATCTAGATACTCTAGAAAATCATATCCATATTCTTCATATAGGTATGGTATTACTTCTCCATCACATTGGGTATTAAAAATATATCCCTTGGCTCTCAGTTTACTTCTTAAATCAAAATGATTGTAAATTTCTCCATTAAAAAAACAGATTACTTGACCATTTCTACTTTTAAAAGGTTGTCTGCCATTTGATATATCAGTAATACTAAAACGATTGGCTCCCATCGTAATCATTAAGTCCTTATAAAATTGAAAGTCATCTGGTCCTCTATGTTCTAGTGATTCACTCATAGATTTTATATATATATTTTCATTATTAACTAAAGAATTATTAAAAAAGCCAAATATTCCACACATGTATTAAATCTCCTTATAAACAAATAGTTTATTGCTACATCTATTGCCATACATAAATTTCTATTTGTATTCATTATTAAATCAAGAACACAAAACCCCTACTACTTAGGTAGGGATTTCACAATTAACTAGGGATAGCAATCTTTTCTGAAATTAAATATTCAATATTTTCTTTTCTTTCATCAGTATCCTTAGCTAATATTTCCTTTATTTCTCTTCTTTCCATTATTAAATTTAAAAACTCTTCATCATCTACTTCTAGCACATTGCATGATGTTGGCAAATCATATTTTTTTTGAATAAAAAATTTTGTTTTACTAGGAGTAATCTTCATAATCTGCTCGATATTAAGATCATCATTTAACACTTGAGACAAATTGTAATTTAACTCTATTACCTCATATGGTTCAAGCAATTTAACAGTATTTATGTCTTCAAATCTAATACTTTTATTTTTTAAATACTCATCTTTATTTTCTCTTGGCTTATCTGACAAAGTAGTCAATTTAGCACAGTATATTAATAAATCAATTAAAACTAACGGAAGAGCGTTTTCTTTAATATACGAAGTAGAAAATTGAACAAATCTTTTCACTTCAACTTCACGACTCACAGAACCTGTAGGATACATTCTTAAAAAAAGATTAAAATACACATCTATATTTACAAACTTAGATATATAATGGAAAAATTCTTGAAATTCAGCCTTTCTTTTTTCCAACCTTTCAATTGTTAAATTTTTCACAGATTCATCTAAATGCTTAATATCTATTTTTTCAATTAAAATTTTGCTTTTATCATCTATTTCTAATAGTTGATAAGCGGCTTCACTATTAATGGTATAAAGATCTCTAAAATTAGGATTTCTCAAATAGGTAGCAACAAAAATTTGTAATTTACTAATCATTAATCTCACTCCTTATTTTATTAATTGCTTAGAAAATAATTCTCTTGCCCAATTTAGTTTTTCTTTTAAATACTCCACCTCTGGTAAAGAAGGGACCTCCGTTTCTAATTCCCACATTAATGCTCTTGGTTGAAATTCTTCCTTTTTAGATAAGTATTCTAAAATTTCGAAGTGATGTAATTGTTTTTCATAATAATAAGAATTTTCCCTTTGCTCCTCAATATTTCCTAAACTACAATGAATTTGAACTACTTTTTCCAAAGGTAAGCTATCAATAAATTCATACGGATCTAATTTGCTATAAAACGCACTCTGAGCAATATTCTCTAAACTCAATATTAACCCTACACCTGTTTTTTCTGTAATTTTATGGAAAAATTCTCCTGGTGAGAGATTTCCAATTGGATTATAGTGCATAACAACATTTTCTATCGCTAACGGACAAGACAACTGTTCTTGAATTAAATTAATATTTTTCGAATAAAAATCTACCTCTTCTTCCATAAAGAAAGGTGGCATTAATGTACCTGTATCAATGCCTTGAATTTTAGAGAAACACATATGGTCTCCCACCCACAAAGCATCTGAGATTTTCACTCTATTTTCTACCTTGCTAATTATAGAATCAGCAGTCCCGTTATAAGAACATGGTGATAGCACATTCGTATGTAGTATTAGTGGTTTTCCAAATTGTTTTATATCTTCTATAGCATCTGGCTCTTTAGCATACTGACCTAAAATTAACTCATAAGCATCTACACTATCATTAATATACTGGTTTAATTCGTGATATTTGGGAGTATTATGAAATAAAATACCTGCATAAAAATCTTTATTCAACTTATTCAACCTCCTGTGTGGTAAGTATTATATTTTTTGCACTTTCCCAATCATTAATTAATGCAAAACTATAACTTAAGATACTATTTTTTTGCCGTATATCTACTAAAGATAGTTCTGTATATAGCTCTTCTATCATTGATGGAAGTACTTGTATATTGTTTTGATTTATTAATATTTTTATAAAAAGGCAAAAACTATGTTGTAATTCTAGGGGAACATCTTCCAGTTGATAATCACCTAATCTATAAATCTTTCCATATAAATTATCTTGTGAAATAAAGTTATTAAATATTTTTAATATTTCATTTGAATATGGTTCTGTAAAACTTTCAATTAAAATATTAAGAAAAGATTGTTCTGGTTTGTTTATTCTTTCATACGTCAATGGAAAGGTTGTTTTAGTAACAAAATTAGATAAATATTCATTTGTTAGAGCTCTATTCTGAAAAAATATATTTAGCCATTGTATAGAGGGTTCCTGGGAATTTCTAATTGAAAACTCTAAATCCCTATTGGACGCAAATACCAATGAACTTGTTGTAAAAGGTATATTGTATACATATTGAAAATTTTCTGCTAATAATGAAGATACCGTATATGAAAAGGAGGGCATCTTTTTTATATGAGATACAAGATCAAAAAGAATATACTTACTAGTAGGGTCAATACAATGATATAGCAACATACCATTAGGGGTTAACATTTCTTTTAACTTATTTATATATGCATCTGTATATAAATCATTTACTGGACCATTATCATCATAAAGATCAATAACAATTGCATCATATTTCTCTTGACAATTTCCAATGAATTCTCTTGCATCAGAATAGATTATATTAAGATTACTGTAGTTGAGATGTCCATGTTCCATTAACCCTTCTATTAGATCCTTGTTATTGTCTATAGCATCGAATTGACCTAACCAGCCCCATTTATTTAGTAATTGAATGACAGTACCTCCGCCCAATCCAAGCATTAATACTTTTTTACTATTTAATGAGTAAATTGGATAAGCTAAATAATCCCAATATCTCTTTGTTATTATTTCTTCACCCAAAATCCTGGAAATAGTTGCTTTATTATGATCATCAAATATTACTACATCTTGATTTACAATATCCCATTTTTGCATGCTAATTTCTCCATTCAGTTAGCATGATCTTCCGAAAAAGATCATGCTAATTCATGATATTACTTGTTAACTGTTTCTTTTACAGGTGCCATAATGTTTGAATCTTTAAACACTTGGAATGATGTTGTTCTTACATTAACTTTTTTCATGGTTTTCACCTCCCTTATATCTTCTTATAAATCTAAATAAATATTATTTGTTAACTGTTTCTTTTACAGGTGTCATAATGTTTGAATCTTTAAACACTTGGAATGATGTTGTTCTTACATTAACTTTTTTCATGGTTTTCACCTCTCTTATATCAGTTTATAAATCTAAATAAATATTATTTGTTAACTGTTTCTTTTACAGGTGCCATAATGTTTGAATCTTTAAACACTTGGAATGATGTTGTTCTTACATTAACTTTTTTCATGGTTTTCACCTCTCTTATATCAGTTTATAAATCTAAATAAATATTATTTGTTAACTGTTTCTTTTACAGGTGCCATAATGTTTGAATCTTTAAACACTTGGAATGATGTTGTTCTTACATTAACTTTTTTCATGGTTTTCACCTCTCTTATATCAGTTTATAAATCTAAATAAATATTATTTGTTAACTGTTTCTTTTACAGGTGCCATAATGTTTGAATCTTTAAATACTTGGAATGATGTTGTTCTTACATTAACTTTTTTCATATTTTTCACCTCCCTAGCTAATTTCAATATTATCATATAATTTGTATTTTTTTAACAATTCTATCAACAATAAAACCACCTATATAAATATACGTTTCATAATAAATATTTTTGTAGTATTATTGTAAATACAGCAATAATTTAACATTTTAGCATTAGATTTTTATATAATCTAGGAGGTATGTCATGTTTTTAGGTTGCAGGGTTGCTTCATTAAGAAATCAAAATAATATCTCTCAAAAAGAATTAGCAAAAGGAATAATTTCTATAAGTCACTTAAGTAATTTTGAAAATAATAGGTATGTCATGAGTGAAGAAACCTTGATTCTTTTAGCAAAAGCTCTAAATGTTGATACTAGTTATTTAACTAAGTCGAATTATATAGATGATGATATCCAAAACAAATTAGATATAGTGTCCCAGTATTTATTTATTAATCCTAAAAAGGCAATAAGCATTATTTCAAAAATAAATCCCCCTATTAACTCAATAGAACTTGAACTTTCATACTATCTATTAAAAGGATATCTGGATTTCATAACTAACAATAATACAGATCTAGATGAGGTTTATAATTCACATATTATATATTTTGAAAAAATAATAAAGGAAAACTATAATGAATTACCCTATACGCTACAATTCTCAGCTTTATGTTTTTTTGCTTTTATGGATAGAAAAAATAATAATTTAGAAAAAAGCAACAACTACCTAAAAAAATTATTATCTTTGACACAATATAAAACCGATAAACCCTTTATACTTATGTGTATTGCTAAAAACGAGTATCAACAAAATAGATATATTGAAGCATTAGATTATGCCTACCAATCCCGAAGTCTGGCTGGAGAAACCGCTGACTTTGGAGTTATAGGGCAAATTTGCAATTTTATAGGGGTACTAAACTTAAGAATCTTTCAAACTAAAGAAAGTTTATTCAATTTTAATGAAGCATTAAGAATATCAAATATATTACAAAATACAAAACTAAAGAATACAGCCTTACATAATCTAGGAATACTCTATATAGAACTAGGAAAAATAAATTTAGCTATCGATACGTTAAAAAAAATAGATGTTGATGATCCTGACATAAATAATACTAATAAGTTCCTTACACTAATATCTTTAATAAAATGCTATTTAAGAATTAACGAAGTCAAGAAAGCTTCGTATTTAATAAATAAATTAAATTCTTATGTATTAAATGACAAACAATATTTCTTGTTGGAATCTCAAAAGGCTAATTTAAATTTACGCAACCAAAATGAAAGCGAATACACAAAAATAAAAAGTAAATGTTTAGATTTTTTTATTATAAATAATTTCATAGAAGAGGCTTGTAAAATTGCTAATGAATTAGGGGATTTCTATTTCAAAAAAAGACAATATAAAAAATCTTCAACTTTTTTTAAAAAAAGAATTAATTTAATAGACATGGGGCATAAAGAAAGTCTTTTTTATTTAAATATATTATAAAGTAGGTCCTACAAAAAATAATACTATATTACCGTTTTTATTATAATCCTCTGTCATGTTGGGAAGTTTTCAAAAGTAAGCTGAGCTTTTTCAAAATAAAATAAGAATGATTATTAATTGAGTATTATTTTTTAAAAATTCACCCTAACGAGAAGCGGTTTAGGTGAATTTCAATAAAAAATACAATCTTCCTATGCAAAAATCAATTTGAGTTCCCTTGAATTTTGAAGGAAAACCATTCAAAATTCAACTGGATTGGGATCATAAAAAAACAAGAAAACCTAGTTACTATAAAAAGAACATAGACGAAACAATGCTGACCTACAGATATTAGTCCTATCTAATATTTATAGGTCTTTTAATTTTAAGTCTTGATGTTAGGATTGTGTTTGGATGATTGTCCATATACATACTGTTAAAACTAAATTGGTTATTAAGTCGAAGAACAGGCACTTATTTATGTGCCTGTTCTTTTTCGTCTTATTCTAAATTAAAAGTTATATAGTAAACTCACTTATTTTTCTTCATCACAAAATCTTTTGGTTTTCCTTTTAGTTTGTAATACTTCATATTAAGACGAATAGTTACTACAGAGATTACAATAAACCCTATTACATATAACATTGTTCCTTTCTCCATTTCTTATTATTTTGCGAACTTATTTTGCGCATATTTTACATGTTTCTTTTCAATATCCTTATCCGTAATATTCGCTCGCAATATTGTTTGATAGATATGCTGAATCTCGTCATTTGTAAGTTGCAGGTCTGTATAGGATTCGATGCATTTCTTTAGATCGTTATAATATAGGACATGTTTATGTTTAGAATGAACATTTACTCTTTTTAGACTGCATTTTGAATGAAACGCTGCAATAGAAGTACATGGCAGCTGTTGATCCATCACCCATTCAATTGCTTTCATATGTTTAAAGTTTTGGCGAAATGGATTTTGAAAAGAGTGTTTCTTTCTAAAAATACCTTGTGTCCATCTTGCTGCCTTCTCACTTCCATAGATCCGGCCCTCATAATTCTTCGTCTCTATAACAAATATACCTGTTTCCGCGATTACAATATGGTCAATTTGAGTTGTATCACCATACTCTGTATAAACCGTCACATCATGTAACACCCAATACCTTTCGTGATCTAATTTGCTTAATATACGTTTTACCATCTTTTCTCCGGCTTTCCCTTTCCATTTTGGTGCATGTTTTTTTACCATAATATTAATCGGTATTAGAAGCACAATTAGAATTAATTCAAATATTAGTACTTTCATAATATAAGCCTTCCTTTCACACTCTTGTGTTTCTATGCATTAAACGATATACATGAGTTTCTAATCCTAAAATATAATATGAGATACATAAACCTTTTATCACCATCTCTATGAATCCTAATGCTAATGAAACAATGAGTCCGCCCCGAAATTGAAACGGTCTTGTCACCCTCCGATTCACTGGTTTTTCAATCACTCCAAAATTAGCCCAGGTTGGCAAACGCTTTTCTACATTCTTTATAGTGCCCATTAATCCATATTTCAATGACAAAATGAAACATCCAATTAGTAAATATACAATAGAAGAAAAATAGATAGATAAGCCCATAACAATAATTGTGAGCAGCCAACCTATCAAGATAGAATTACGTAAAGCGGTATATTCACGATTTCTTTTCAAAACAAGCACTCCTATCAAAATAAATTAAGTTATTATTAAATACGAGGTATGAATTTCTAATTTAAATATTATTTTAGTTTCTATCTTCCTCGTCTGTTTTGCAGGCATACCAGCTCTACTACAAGTTCTGTTCATTCTACAAATGGAAATCCTTTACAACAAAAAACGATTAAAAATCGAACGAATTATCCCCTATATCAGAGGAGATATTTGCAGAATATGAAAGGAAAAATCAGATGGGTAGATAAAAGGTACTGAATGAACATTCAGTACCTTTTGCATCTATATATATTTCTTTACATATTCGCAAATAACCATGGAGCCAGTACGGCTAACATACATAGTAAACAAGATCCCGTTATAACGCGATTAGACCAACGATAATACTCAGGTTGTTTTGTACTCTCATGAATTCTTCGCAAACGAATTCCTGCAATTAACATAAAGGGTGTAAAAATAAGTGCTGTTGATTTAAACAGGTCTAAAAAATCCGTAAAAATGTTCATAAACGAAAATACATCCGAACTAAATAAGAAATATACACTTAATCTCATCGCCATCATACTAACGAACGAGAAAATCATACTCCCTGTTGCCCATTTCATCCATTGACCATTCTTTGTAATTAATGCCAAAATCATGACAATAACACCTAATATGAAAGAGATAGAAAAGATATTTACCCCTACTTTAAAAGCTGGTGCATACATACCCTCAACTTTTTGTATAATTGATGACCCAAATGAATCGTCTTTCTCTGTCGTTTTTGTTCGATTGTTTAATCCTTTTTTAAAAGATGAAGAAACATCATTTCCTTTCAATTCATTAAAATCCACTTTTACAGATGCATGAGCTGTATGTAAAGGTATGAGTACTAAGGTCATAAAAACAAATGTACATAAAACTCCAATCATCCTTTTTTCTCGCTTCACAACACATCACCCGCTAATTTTGGCTTAATGCTCTTTAATTTGATTTCATTTCCTTCTGCAACATAACGAAGATCTGCGGAATAATAGATATTGGCTTTTGTATATGCCCCCATAATCGCATTTGCAATTTCTTCTTTTTCTACTGCTACATATATTTCATTTTCATTATAAAACTCTATTTCAATTCGATTAATATTATTATTTAATACTGTTATATGTAACTCCTTTAAGCTATTCAAACGATTTCCTAAACCACACACTAGCTTAAATACCTTACTCGCAAGTGTAGGTGGCTTAACATATGTCGTATTAAAATGAATCGTTTCATCATCTATAACACCATCTTCCTCAACTGCGCACGTCATAATGAAAGAATGATTTTGCTTTTCAATTTCTTGCTGATTTAACTTGCGGTCAATTACATATTTCAGACTTGTTGAAAGATTTTCTATATATTCATCCAGTTCGGTATTTGAAATTTTAACCTCTGAGAATTCTGGGAAAATCATGTAAGCGTGCATATTAGAACTACTTTTACTTACACGTAATACCTGTACCTGTTTCTTTTCATAGCGCACCGTTTGTTCCAATTTTTTTACTACATTGTTGCTTATATGATCTATTATCATATTTCATCAGCCTCCAGTAATTTTAATAAAATAATTTTTACAATCTCATGTATATAAAGCATTGCAATATTTTGCTGAGGTCTCGAAACTCATATTTTATGACTAATAATCACTTTAATCTTAAAACATCTTAATATTACAATGACGTACAATGTTTCATTATAGTCGAATATTCTTATATGGTGAATCGTTCTGTTTCACTCATTTTTATAAAAATAAAATGATATTTTATCCTTATAAAAATGAGTGAGAACATACTATATTTCATGCTATTTATCTAAGAAAATTCAACTGAGAAATGGATGTTAGATAATCCTGAGTTATCTATTATTTCATTCAACTAATGTATAGAAATTGGGTAGATTCACCTCAAATTTTACATACTTTCATATATTTTCTAGTAATATTCCTCTTTCTGTCACTTTTTCAGTCCACTTTAACGCTTTTATCTCTTCTGCTTCTAATTTTCACTATTTAACAAAAAGAACAATTTCTATTATTGGTGCAATCACAATTGTTCAAGTTCTAGAAATGTCGTTCATGTTCTCACTTAGCATTTACTTCTCCATCCAAATTCTTTTAGACCGATGTAACAACTAAATTGTAAACACTGACAGACCCTTTTCTAATGTAATTTCCTTTATAAGAGTAGTAATACGCTCTTACTCTCCGCTAATCAGTCTGCATTCTCTTGGTCAGCAAGAAACAAGACGTTTCACCAATACATTTCCTCTCTCGATTATGCAAATGAATCGTACTTAAACTAGCCCTTTATGAATTTATTTTTCCTTTTTCTTCCATTTATTAAAATTTAACGAAATCTTTCCGCTAAATCATTTTTTATATTCATAATCATTCCCTCTAAATTTCTAGTTGCAATAAAAAAGGAAGATCCAAGTATTCCTATCACTTAGTTCTTCCTTTTCCCCTGTATAAACTACCTTCACATGATTAAAATCGTAGTTCTTCAATCTTACTCTCCGCTAACTTATCTATATCAGTAAATATATCATTCGGCACTTTAGATTACTCTTTGGATCAACTAATACTATTCAAACATTATCTCTTTTCATCTTGTTATGTTATGAATCATAAATAACCCCACCTGCAAACTTGAAAACAACAAAAAAAGGCTTCTTCAAGTCGATTAAAAATGTGCATAGCAAAACAAGCTATATGTGCACTAATCGGCTCAAAGAAGCCCTTTCACAATTGAAACAAGAACAAAACTTGCTTCTACAACTCAACCACAACACATAAGGTGTGGGAATAAACAAAATTAAACGCAATAATAATATACCTATATATTATACAATTTAGATTTTCATATCAAGATTTTTTTAATATAAATGCACTCTACTCTTAAGAGCTACCTTAAAAATTCTTATACTGCACCACTATATCAGAAATTTTCTAATTGAAGACACTCAATTTCTTAAATTACATGTAGGCTTATGCCTACCAAGATTCATCTCTCCGCTAAAATAGGTGTTTCACCCCTTCACATTTTAAAGAAGAAATCCTATGTTAAAAAAAGGATAAATAAAAACATGCTATTAATTACAATCTATAGCTAAGAATACAAAATCATATTGTAGGTAAGATTTAAAAATAAATTAAGGAGAAAATTATGCAAATTCGTTGTGGAACATTTAACTTATATCAATTTTCCAAACCACCCATGGCATGGTATAAGCCTGGTTCAGTTTATTCAAGCGAAGCATGGGAAAGTAAGAAGAAATGGATAAAAGACCAACTTTTAAATATGAACTGTGATGTTATAGGTTTTCAAGAAGTATTTAGTGTCGATGCTCTAAGAGAATTAATTAAAGAGGCTGGATTTACTTATTTCTCAACAGTTGAGATGCCAACTACAGATCCAGCAAATCATACAGTATATACCTCTCCTGTAGTTGCAATTGGTTCAAAATATCCTATTACTTCTGTAGATCCAGTAATAGTCCCACCTTTCACTAGAGACGATCTCCCTATAACACATGATTTTAAATTTAGTCGAACACCAATCAAAGCAAAAATAAATATTCAAGATATTGGAGACATTATTTTTTATGTGGCTCACTTAAAATCTAAGCGTCCCGTAATTAAAACTCCCGATTTTATACCTAACGAAGCGTGGGATAAAATCGTATTGGACACACTAAGAAGCAGATCCCAAGGACATATAGCCTCCTTATTACAGAGAGGTTTAGAAACAACAATTTTATATCATGACGTAACAAACGTATTACAAACGCATAACCGCATTCCAATTGTAATACTAGGTGACTTAAATGACGATGAACATTCAATTCCTTTAGAAGCGTTAACAAATAGAGAACGTGTGTATGAAATAAATGGGATACCCTATAATAATCTTACATTGCAAGCAAAACAAAGTATATATAGTTACACAATTTATGATGCTTTTGATATAGCACCTAACCCTAGTGGACAAAAAAGGATACCAACACATTATTATAATAAACTTGGTAATGTTTTAGACTATATCCTTGTATCTAATGCTTTTAATGAAAGAAACCCTTATAAAGTTGGCCGAATTACAAACTATAAAGTTTTAGATGACCATTTAAAAGCTGATGGGATTAAGGATGACAAACAGTCTGATCATGCTCAAGTCGTTATAACAATAGAAACTATCTAGCTGAATTACTTACCTCTTCACGACTTTTAACAAATCAAACGAGCCCAAAATCAGTTTCGTTCAATTATCTACCCTGACAATATTCCGCTTTCTTTATCTTGTTGTATAAAAACAGACTTTTGCTCGTTTAAGATTCAATTGTGAAGAGGTATGTTGTTTCTTGGAAAAGCAGGTAACAATATCTGGTAGTTATTTTCATATAGATTGAAATGCAAGACTGTTTACTTCTATTAACTATACCCTATTTTCATTCTTTTTTAATTTAGTCATTTAGGAGAAGCAAGATTTAACTGTTAATCAGACCCAAACTCATTTATCTTTTTCCACATAGCCAGAAAATAATTTAATATTATATACCTGTAAGAGATGCAATGAAAGGGTAACCGGAACAAAAAATCCCGCTCAACAAGATTTCGGATATCGTAAAGCTGGATTCGGTTTAGTTAATACTTCAAAAGCTGGGATTGTGTCATAAAAGTAAATAACACCACGTCAAAATGAAATTTTTCAAGCTTCCATACTAACTTTATTTTATACTTTGATTGTTTGGATCATCATATGTTTGGAAGAATTCTTTCCCTGCCTGTTTGCCAGATGTTATTAATTTCCATTTTAAACCCTTAACTGAGTAGCTGTAATTGCTCCTGCAGACATATCTCCAAACCTTTCAATGCTTGATAATATATTTTTACAGTTTCTAAATATTCTATAGCTCCTACATATCCAATACCTTTGATTCCCTTCCCTAAAAAACTAAATTTTTAAAAGGATAATTCATTTATATACCTCCTGAAAGATTTTCAAATAATTACTTAATACCGATAAATATAATCGCTTTATTAAAAAAAACAAGTAAACTATTACTAAAATAGTTTACTTTCATATAGCCGCCTATAAACCAAATCTATATATTCATAATTTCATATGTTCAACTTTGAATCTCCCGTCACTTATTTTTATTAAATACGCATCTGGTGAAGTTAATTCCCATGCTTTATCAAAGCCAAATTGCTTATCAAAATAATGTAATAAGAGTACAGCGGTAATTCTGTGTGTTACTAAAATATAATTATTTTTATTATTTTCATTTATTATGTCCCTTATCACTTGATGTGTTCGTTCCATAACTTGGTGAATCGATTCTCCGCCTTCGCCTTCAAATTTTGAATTTACACATTCAAAGCGTTTTTTTAATTCTTCCTTGAAATTTTCTTTAATACTTCCGACATTAATTTCATTTAATCTCGGATCTTTACAAAAATCCAAATCCAAATGTTTAGCAAAAATTTCAGCTGTTTCCACAGCCCTTTGATATTCACTAGAAATTATTTTGCATTCTTTTATCTCTTCTGTTTGTATAAGAGATACTACCATATTTTCCACTTGTTTTATTCCCTCTGATGTTAATGGACAATCTAAATCATTACCTTTCGCTTCACCATGACGAATAATAAATATCTTTTTTTCACGCATTATTCTTTCCTCCAATATATGTTGATTGAGCATATCAACATATATACTCACCCTCTTTTAATTTTTATATTCATATGTAACTTAACAAAGTTAATTTTTAATTTAGATTGACTAATAGTAAACACTTATACTTTCCATCACTGTATTAATTTTTATCATAATTTATTTTTTTGAGAAACATATAACTGATTATTCAAATAGGTATATTCGATTATTTTCAGGAGATACTGGGGGCTGAATCTTAAATAAAAGGAGTGTTTTATATGTGTTAAAATCACAAGGGATTTAAATGTAGTTTTATTCCCCCATCTATCCTAGCCCATATGGCAAGAGCTGGCGTAGACGGATCACAAATGAGCATTAAAGAGAGTAAAGACAGTCGTACAAAGAGAAAACAAAAAACGATTCATATAACAGAATTAGAAGCAGGTTTTACCGATAATACAACTGTAGCATTACAATCAACTGGCGGATCAAGACGTGAAATATATGATTGCCAAAATCAATGGGTACAACGAATAAAATTAGTTCGCTCTGAAGGAGAACCTGATACTCAAGATGACATAGTTAATAAAGTATATGAGTACTCTGGTATTGTACGCGATTATTTTAAAAACGTTTTAAATCGAGATTCCATTGATAATCGGGGCTTAGATTTAATTTTAAATGTACACTATGGTACTAACTTTCTAAACGCCTTTTGGGATGGGGATGGTAACATCTTTATTAATTTTGCTAATTCTAAAGATGTAATTGGTCATGAATTAGCACATGGAGTAACACAATACACAGCAAATCTAGAATATTCTTGTCAATCTGGTGCTTTAAATGAACATTTCTCTGATGTTTTTGGCACCGCTATTAAACAACATTCAAACGGTCAAACAGCTCACGACGCAGATTGGTTAATAGGAAATGATATTATGGGCCCTAGTTTATTTGGTGAGGCATTACGCTCTATGAAAGCACCAGGAGCAGCATTTGATAATCCATTAATGGGCACAGATCCACAATCAGATCATATGAAAAACTATTATGACGGATGTTCTGATAATAATGGGGTTCATATTAATAGTGGTATCTTTAATAGAGTTTTCTATTTGGTTTCTATGAAAATTGGTACTGATAAGGCTGCAAAGCTATGGTACCAGGCATTACAGAATCTATGGCCAACTGCCAACTTTAAAGATGCTGTAAAAGTTTTGGTCAGAATCGCTCAAATACTTACGAAAAATGAAGATGTTCCTTTTGGTACAACACAAACAGTGCGTTCTGCATTTAGAGAAGTAGGTCTATAGAGAGTGTATTACGAAAAATAGAAGATTATATTTTTGAACTACCCCCACTTTTTCTTCTAATGACCAAAACACTTCAGATTTTTATAGATCGTTCCATCTGCAAAAATTCCGAAATCTTTTAGCCAAACATCCATTCCAATGTAAGAACTTGTTTTCGGAAGTTCTTGTACTTCTGTTTCGACTAACAATGATACAAAGTATCTGCCAGAAGGGTTGCGTCTAACCCTAGCATTTACAATACGTCCTGTTAATTCACGACTTTTGGCAAATCAAACAAGACCTAGTTTTGGCAATTTTATTTTGTTTTCTACAACAGCAATGTTTTCATTTGTTTTGTGGTATACGATTGTACGTTATTCTTCTTAGATTTGAAACGCGGGGCACTATTTTGTTTTTTGAAAAAGCGTGTATACGCGTCCGCAAGGTTGCGAACAGACGACTGAATCGTAATACTATCTACTTCTTTTAGCTAAACAAACTCTTTCTTCGTGGCAGGAAGTTTGGCAGAGCATGTACCATAGGTCAAGCCTTTTCCTGTCTCTTTATATGCGTGATCCCATAAGGATAGGAAATGATTGAATACAAAACAAGAACAGCAAATCGTTTTATTGATTAGGGTTGCTTGTGCTTGATTTGGATAGATACGAAATTTATATGCTTTATTAATCATCATTCCTTTCACCTCCATTTCAACATGCATCAATTATCCAACAAACTTACATTCGATAGGTAGTAAAGTAAGACTTTATGTATGTCGAACAATTAAGATGGCTTATTGCTCCCCCTTGTCCGAAGCCAATTCAACTCCCACCTACTCACTTCGCGTTCCTTGAGAAAAGAATCTTCTTGGCTAAAATGATAAATTCCCCCTCTCCAATTCCCCTGAAGCTGAGCAATTGGTACATCCTTACTGCTCTTTTTGTTTTTATCGTCACCTTTTCAAATCATCTTCATATGTTGTATATAGATATCTCCTTTCGAATTGGCAATGATGCCTCTTTCAAGTCCTAATGTACACCTTACAAAGAGCACTTTTGACAAGTGCTCTTTGTATGAATTGTAACTATTTGCACACACTATACTGTTGTTTTAGAAAATGTATGGAACAATATTGTTATTTAATAACATAAAAAAGCCTTGCTACATTTAATTTTACAGTAGTAAGGCTCTTTAAAGTTGTTTAATTTCTAACCATTTAAATGTGCTTGTAGACAAAAATTAATAATAAAGTTGTTTAAATCTTATTGAACTAAAGCACCCGTTAGTTCAATAAGAAAAAATTATCTACTATTATTAAAGTGGCCCACCTTCAAAACCAATAGGCCATCCATCGTCTTTAAATTTTACTTTATACTGAAACTCAAAGTGACCATCATAAATAAAAGCTAAACTAAACCCATAAAATATATAATCGTCAAAATTAACCATCTTTCCAAAACATATTGTGGATAGATAGTAGTTCTTCATTTCTTGATTAGGGAAGAATTTCTGTAAATATTTTAATGCACAGCTTATATATAGATGGAGTTCATCGAATGTTTTTTCTGCCATTTCGATAATCTCCACATCGGGATTTTCATTATTCCCTTCAATAATAATATCCACATCTTCCCATTCTCCGATATTAATACTATAAAACCACCGTTTTTGAATGAGATACTTCTCATTTTCGTATACAGGGGGATTAACTAGGTTTAATTTTTTCACCTCATCTTTAGTTAACGGTTTATCAAGAATAAGCTTTTTATGCAAAATTTCTTTGATATTAGAGACAATATATTTAGATTTGTTTAATTCTAAAGAGTCCATTTTCCACCTCATAAATTATAAAATAAAGTAAATTCCCCCTTAAGTATATCATCATCCTTATTCAACTATCCTGCACCGTTAGTTCAATAAGAATTAAACAACTATATTATTTTTCAAAGGACTTTATTGTAAATTAAACAACTTTATTATCTGTTAACAACAACTCTATTCACATAAATTTCTTTATAAGCAAGGCTATATTCTTTGTCTGCATATACATGTGATTTACAAATCTCTTACATAATGTATGTGTTCCTATTTCATCTAGTTCAAACTCTGTCGCAGTGTTACTAAGTAACTTATATGCTGTACTTCTTTCTATTCTTTCCCTGCCTACTCTTAATTAGATACTCATGGTCTTCCATATCTTCAATGTACCTATTTAAATCTCATCTTAATGCCGCAGTAATCTAGATACATTACTGCTTACCGCTCTTCATTTCAAGCATTAAGATATAACTCCCTTTCAAACCTGCAACCTTTAATTTTAAGAGGTTACTAATACGTAAACCTATATTGTATAACTATTTTACTACATTGTTTGGGACAAATTTTAATTTAAACCATATATTATCTATATTTATTAAACCTTTTCTGTTTTTGGAAAAGAGATACCAAAAACTGTTTTATTCCATGGACTACTTTCAACCCAT